>Ga0256842_1002207_pt1 | contig 14328 bp, 16 predicted proteins | sample 4559240metaG_FD_185973 | JGI IMG/M metagenome (GOLD analysis project Ga0256842, IMG submission 185973) | Hydrothermal vent microbial communities from Guaymas Basin, Mexico - 4559-240 | ecosystem: Environmental > Aquatic > Marine > Hydrothermal vents | place: Mexico: Guaymas Basin | collected...
ATCTATTTCTTCTTCATCAACCATAACTTCTGAAATACTAGGAACATACAAAAAATCATTTCATAACTCATAAAGTTTATAATATAATTTTTCTGCTATAGTTCCAATAAAAGGAATTAATGAAAATGCCAAAATTGATGGAAAAAATAAAATGTTTTTTTCCACTTCTCATCACATACTAGATGAAAAACTAAAAATAATAAAAAATACCAATAAAGATAATATAAATCACATAGAATCTCAAATTATATATAGTAGACCATAATTTGGATTTTTAATTATATCTATTGCTGTAACTGATATAAATGTTGCAAAGAATATGTGAAATCAAAATACTATAAATAATAATTTAATATCTTGTAAAATTGTTCAAGTAAAAAAATATAAAAACAAAAAAGGCAATATTAAAAGTAAATTTACAGATAATATTGAAGAAGACATGATTTTAATATCGTAATAATCTTCTGGCCGAGCAACATTAAAAATTAAAGCTAATATTAAATTTCAAAATATAGCTGCTATAAGTCATATTCACAAAAAAACAAGCCAAACTAATGGAGAAAATGCTATATGATTTGCTGAATTTTTTATTGCTTGATTAAGTGTTGTTCACAAAAATATAAACATCATAAAAATAAGAGCAGATATTATTCATCAAATAATAAATCAAATAATAAGTTTTATAAGTATTGAATAATTATCAGGATTTACCGGAATATTATTTTCCATATTTCCAGTTTCTACTGAAGTATTTTCCATTTTAATTCCATTAAAAAGATTAAATTATTGTTTCGATTAACCAACTCTTATTAATTTAGGCTAAACATCTAAGTATTAATATTTAATAATTCTTATTAACTTATCAAGACAACTTTAATTTGTAACTATTTTTACATTTTTAACAAGTTTAAAAAAGTTATCTATATTATTAATAGAATAAGATAAATAATTAAGCACTATTAACTTTTTGTTGTAAAAAATATACATTTGTAATCAATAATAATTTGGAGTTGATTCTTTAAAAATGTTATCAGTGACAGAATATTTAAACCAATATGTAACAATATTTTTATTCTCATTAAATCAATTATTTAATATTTTAGAACCTGGTATTTTTCTTATAAATTTATCTGTCACAATTGAACAAAATTTTTTTAAATCATCAGGATATTTTCAAACATATTCTCATATTACTATAGAATCCGAAAATCAGGAATAATTATTTTGTTTATATTGATATAAAATATTAAATTTATTTACTTTATTATTATTTATTTTTGTTAATAAAAATCCTTTTGGTATAGACAAAACTATATCATTTATTTTTAATTCTTGATAGGAGTTATAATTTTTAGTTCAACAACCGGCAATAAATATTACAATAAATAAAAAAAATGTTTTAACAACTTTATTCATCTATGCTATCATAAAATAATAAACTGCTGAAATAATAACTCAAATTATTCATCATGCTATAAATCAAGATATATACGATTCCTCTTCGTGCATAACTCACCTTTTTTGAGTTAAGATATATCATATTATATATCAAATAATTAATCATATTAAAATTAAATAAAACGGCATAACAAACGGTCATATAACATCAACAACAGAAGGAGGCAAAATTCATTTTATTCTAAGTTGATATAATGATATTATAAATGTTAATATAAAGAATACAAGTTTTACCATTTCATAATAAACTAGCATTTAATTTAAATTAATAAATAAATTAATCATTTTCATATAAAGCATTTTTTATTTGCTTATATGTATATCACTTATTAGATAGTTTTTCTAAAATTTTTAATCAATCAAATCATCTATTTTTATATTGTTCTATATCTTTTTTAATTTTTTCTTTTATTCATTTATTTATTTCATTAATTTTATTATCAATAATATTAGAGATAATAATTTTAGAGACTCATTTTTCAAATAATTTTTGTTTAACCCAAATTAAAGGTTTTCATCTTCTTATACAATGAAAATCTATATAATCATTTGCAAACTTTGCATCATTTAAATATCCTTTTTTTTTAAGATAATTAAGACATTTTTCTATCTCGTCTTCTGAATACTTTTTTTTTCTAAGTTGCAGAATTAATTCTTTTTCTGTTTTTGGATATTTAAAAATGTATTTTAGTCAGTAATCTATTACATTAGTTTTAATTGGCACAACTAATACATAAAAGAATAAAACATGCAAAACAAAATGACAACTATATTAACTACAATTGTCACATTAAGTCGTCTAATTTTTTTTGTTTTTCTTCTTCTGCTTGTTTTTTTAATTTTTCTGTTTCTAAATTTTCTATTAATAACTTCCATTTATTAAGATTAGCTTCTCTTTGTGCATTTACTATTTCCATTTCCTTCTCATCTTCACTTGCAAGGATCTCAAGATTCATTTGTTCTTCTATATATATTTCATACATTCTTGCTATTTGAAATCCCCATAATTCAGAAAGTTTTTTTGCAACATGTTTATCACCTGCTGATACATTTATAACCAGTTCATATTTTCAATCATCAGCTTTTTCCAACACATATGTGCTAGAAAATGATCATATTGTTAATCTAAGTAACAAATCCCAATCGAAATCTTCATCTATAAATTCTGGTAAAACTAAATCTATACCTGTAGTATTAAACAAAGATAAATACTCCTTATATATTTTCGTATCTTCAAATTTTCCTGGTAAATTTTCTATAATTTTTTCATATTTTTCTACTATATCCTTTTTTTCCGGATTATCTTTTAAATTATCAATAAACAGTTTAAAATCAAACATAAGTTAATTTACAATAAATAAAAATAATATTATTTATCAAGCTTTTCTCTAATTTGTTTTTTAATAGATACAATTTTTTTATCAATCCATTCTATTTTATCTTGATATTTATCAAGAATTTCATCTATTTTTTCAATAGCATTATCTTTTATATATGAATGCTTTTCCAATACAGATTCTCTAATTTCTTCATACTTTTTATTCAATTCATCTATAACTGGCTTAAAAGTATTATCCTTCAGTAAGCCTGCTTGTTCTTTTACATCATCTAACTTAGATTTAACAACTTCTAACTCATCTTCAAGCATATTTTTATATTTATCAACATGAGTATTATAATCTATATTTTTCATTTTTTTTAAAAAATTTCCATTTATTTCAACCAAATTATTAAAAACAACCTTACATTTATCAAATCATTTTGCATTATCAAACAATTTTTTAAATTCTTCATTTTTATAATAAGAAGCAATTGTTTCACCTACTGCAACAGCAAAAACAAACAATTTCATAGATTTATAAGAATTTTTAATATTCATTTTGAATTTATTATAATTTAAATAGTCATTACACTTTCTTCTTTTTTTTGAGCAAGTAGTTCCAATTTTTTATTATATTCTTTTACAACATCATCTATTTTATTTTCATATTTTTTCTTTTCGTCCTCCGTAATTTCCTTATTATCAAACATATTTTTAACTGTTTTCATATGTTCGTGTCTAACATTTCTCACTTTAATTTTTGCTTGCTCTAGTTCTTTTTTTATTACTTTTACAACTTCTTTTCTTCTTTCTTCTGTAATAGGAGGAATTTTTATCATTATCCAATCTCATTGATTAACAGGAGCAAATCAAAGATTTGAATCATATATTGCTTTCTCAATAGCTCATAATACAGATTTATCCCAAGATTCAATTTTAATAGTTTGAGGATCCAATAAAGAAACTTGTGCCAATCACTGAAGTTTTTGTGTTTGTCACCAAGAAGGAATATAAACATCCAGTTCTTCTATTAATCATGTTGAAGCTTTTCATACTTGTATTTTCGTTAAACTTTCTTCAAAGGATTTTACAACTTTATCCAAATCTCAATTTAAGTTTGGTATATCCATATATAAATATTTAAAAGCTAAAATACAGCCTAATTTGTAGTTTAAAAATATTAATTGATTTTTCAACTTGTTTTAATATAAAATTAGTGTAAATTTAAAACAGTATAATGTTTACTAAAATTAAATGCAATATATAAACATAAAACCTTAATTATGACTTAATTTATAACTAATTTGATTACAATGTATTTTAATTATTGGAGTAACGAAATATACAGTAACAAATTTTTAATACTAGTGATATGATTATTTTTACTTTTATTTTTAAGTTTTTTTATAATAATTAAAGCATTAAAAAAATTAAAAGAAGATTTAAATCATAATAATACAAAATGAATCAAAAACAATTAGTATTCTTGATAGCATTTATTGTATTTATTGTAGCAAAGTTATTATGATGAACAATTATAATAAGTATGTTTTTAGCTATATCATTAATATGACTATTTTTTTTATGAAAATTATGAAAAATATATTCAAATATTATTTGATGATTTATTTTAATGATAGATGCAATATTAATAATTGTTTTAATGGTTCCTACAAAGAGTTATAATATTTCACCAAGTGAATTTTATGCACAAAGAAAAAATTATATGAAAATATATATAAAAGATAGTAATAATAAAGTTAAAGAAATGTCAGTAGTTATTTTTAACAAAACAAAAAATAAAATAATAGAACTTAGTAAATACAAAAAATGAACAACTATAGAAGTTTTTCCTCAAAATCGTATTTGTTTTCTTCCATTAAAAAATTATAAGTTATACAAAACTTATGCAGCAATTTATTTATGGGATTGAACAATATTAAGAATTACACCATGAACATGTATAACACTAAAAAAAATAACAAAAAATTTGTCTAATTTAGCAGATAGTAAAACACAAATATACTTAAATAGTTGAAATATATGGTTTCATGTTATAAAATTAATAAAAGATTCTTCAAATATGAAGATAAATATTTCTACATGACAAAGTTTGATAATAAGAGGAACTGCTTGACTTATAAGAAAAACAAAAGAAACTTGATGACAAGTATATATAGTAGACTATTCACATTTAATAGAGGTAAAAAATAGCAATAAAACAATAATTTTAAATGAATGAGAATGAGCAATATTATCTTGAGAAAACATTAAAAAAGTTAATCAAATACAAGAAATACTAAAAAGAATATGAATAACTAAAAAAAATCTTGATGAAATTTCAAAACTAGATATAAAATATATAATAGGATATAAAAAAGACTTAATTAATTTCCTAAAAAAAAGACTGTGAGATAAAGCACTACTTAAACTTGAAGAAATTAAGTTAAAAGTTTTCTCAATTTGAAATAAAAAATACAAACAATTACTAGAAGAATTAAATACATATCAATACTTAATTTGAGATAGTAATAAAATAACAAATGTCTTATTAAACAATTCAAATATAGCATTTATAGCATGAAATTTATGACAACAACAAGCAAAAATTAAATATCTTTATAACCAAACAATAAATAATTTACAAAATTCAGAAATTTATAAAACTTATATAATAAATCTATGAATATCTTGAAAAATAAAAAGAGTTAGTGAAGATTTAATAAATAAAGCAATTAAAACAAAAAAATTTTTAAAATACTATTTAAATAAGCTATGAAAATAATAACATCAAATTTAGATCAACAAAATTATTCAACATCAAGACCATTAAATTTTGAAGATTTTATATGACAAGAGCATATAAAAAAAATATTAAAATCTGCAATAATAAGTGCAAAAAAAAGAAATGATACTTTATGACATATTTTATTTTCATGAGATAGCTGATTTTGAAAAACAACATTAGCAAATATAATTGCTAATCAACTTTGAAAAAAGATAAACATAATTACAGCTTATGCAATTGAAAAGCCTTCAGATATGATATCTATATTAAACCAGCTAGAAAATTGAGATATATTATTTATAGATGAAATACATAGATTAAAACCAAAAATAGAAGAAATTTTATATATTGCTATGGAAGATTTTCGTATTGATATAATAGTTCAAGATGAAAATATGTCCTTACCTATAAATAAATTTACTTTAATTTGAGCAACAAATAGATTAGAAAAATTATCTGATGCATTTAAAAATCGTTTTATATATAAATTTCACTTACAATGATATTCAGATAGACAGATACAAGACATTCTAAATAAATATTTTAATAAATTATGAATAATATGCTGAAAAAAAAGTATTGAAATATTAGCAAGAAAATGTATTCCAGTTCCTAGAGAAATAAAAAATTTAGCAATAAAAGTTAGAGACTATATAATAGCAAAAAATAAAAAATTAATTATTGATGAAAAAATAGTAAAAATTATTATAAATGAATTACAACTTGAAAATTATTGATTATCAAATTTACAAAAAAAATACTTGAATATTCTAAAAGAACATAAGCAAATATGACTTAAAACAATATCAACAATACTTAATGTAGACGAAAAAGTAATAGAAAAAGATATAGAACCTTTATTAATAAATTTAGAAATTATAGAGAAAACTCCAAGATGAAGAAAACTCTTGAAAAAAATTATATAATCTATATTTATAGTAATTATATTTTATTATTTATATAAAAAAATAATGCAAGAAGTTTTGACAATTTCCAATTATGTTATTCATATATGATGAGCTATAATCATAGTTATATTAGTTATTATACTAATAATATTAATAGCTATTCTTTATAAAATGAATTCAATAATAAAAGATTTTAGAAAAAAATATTTTTTTGTAAGTAATATACTAATAAAACCTACCCTAATTATAGAAAAAATACTAAATCGTTTTAAAAATAAATAATCAAACAATGAGTAATGTTCAAGAAATGCTAATAAAAATCCTAAAAAGAAACACATTCTTTAAGGATATTCCAGATGATAAATTAAGTAATTTTGCAGATTTATTTACATTATGAATTGCCAGTAAAAATCAAGCAATTATATTAGAATGACGTTTTCCTGAAGAAATATATATAGCTAAAAGTTGAAAATTTATAGCTAAAAAAGCAAATTGATTGAATAGTATTGTATTATGAGAAATAAAAGAATGAGAAGTATTTTGAGAAATGAGTTATTTTTACAGAAAACCGGCTGTAGCATCTGTTATTTGTAAATCAGATTCTTGTTCTTATTGGAAAATTAAAATTCGAGATTTTGATAATTTTTTAAAAGCAAATCCAGAAATAGCAACAAAAATAACTGATGAATTAGCAAAAAGAGAGAAACAGAATAAAGAAAAACTATGATGAAATTATCGTGCTCCAAAAAAAGATGATGATATTGAGATAAATTTGTAGTATGATTAATTTTTATCTTAAAATATGAAAGCCAAATTTGGCTTGTTTTTATTTAACATGTAAATTTAACTTATGCTAACAGAAAATGACTTAAAACAGATAAGAAATTTAGTTGACTCTTTTCTTAAAAAGCATTGATATTTTCCATTTGCAAAAGATTTAATAAAGACATATACTGTTCTATTTCCAGAAAATATAGAACAAAGTTATATTGATAAAATTGATGATTTTATAAATAATATAATTTTTGAAAATATAAAAAATAAAAACACTAAATGATGAAAAATACTATGAAAGATTTTAGAAAGAAATACAAAATTACGGAAAGAATTTAGAAAACTTAATAATGAAAATTATTTTGAAGAAAAAAAATTTAAAGAACTTTGAAAACAAATAGAAAAATTAATTTCTAAATGAGAAGATCAACTAACAGAAAAATTAATGTGAGCAAAAAGTATTTGAATACAAAAGACATCTGAATCCTGGTATAATATGGTATATTCAATATTTCCTTTACGAAATAAAATATAATAACTATTATTTAATAAATAAAATATATAACATTAACTAAAAACAACAACTATTACAGTATTTATATAATAATTAAAGATCCTTTTTATCAAGGCAAACATAATATTCTTTACTAATCTGTAAAAATAGTTTATAAATATATTCTCTAAAATTTTTTGATGCTCTTACAAAATTATCGTCTTCTTCTTCAAGAAAATATAAAACATCTAAATCAGGTTTTCTTTTAAGAATTCTTTTATAATCATCTTTTGTATAAAGCAATCATGAAACAAATACAGAAGATATTTTTTCTAGTTGTATAGTATTTTTTATATGTTCTATAAATTTTTCATATATATATTTATAATTTTTTACTGGCAATAATGGCAAAAATCTAAGTCCTACATTATATCATTTTTCTAATAATATATTTATAGAATCTAATCTTTCTTTTAAGTTAGAAGTTCATTTTTCGTATTTTTCTATAAGTTCTTGAGGATTTAAACTAAACGAAATCTCTGTATTTTTAGGAATAAATCATAATTTTAGTATTGGCTGTATATTTGCAGATTTTGTTCTAATCTCCATCATAACATTATTAAATTTTTCAAAAAAAGGGACAAATTCCTCTATAAATCAACTAATTGAATTCATTCAAAGTATGTCAGAATAATCAGAACTATAAAACCACATTCTATTTTTATATTCTAATTTAGAATTTCTTTTTATTTTAGATTTAATAGTATTTTTAATTTCAGTTTTAATATCATCATAATTCACAAAATAAACAGGTATATTATTTTTAAATGCTCACTTTAAAAAGCAATACTCACAATCAAATATACAATTTAAACTTGTTTTAAAAACAAACGATAAATCATTATTAAATCAATATCACTTAGGAGCTTTATCAACAATATCAGAAGTAAGCTTTGCTATAACAAATGAAGGTTTTAAATTTATATTAAATGGAATAGTTTTATTCAATATATTTTTATAATTTCTAATAAATATAATTTCTGCGTTAGGAAACTGATTTATAATTTTTTTTGTTTGTAAATAATTTTTAGCTTGATATTCAACATAAATAATCATTTTTTATTTAGTTATTTAAGAATTTTATTTCATTTAAAAATAACATAATTTCAATTCTCTAAACTAGCTTGTCCTCATATTTCTCAATCAATTTCTTTTATATTAAAACAACATACTATTTTTTTTCATTCAATTTCTTCATATAATTTATCTCATTTAAATGGGACAACTCTTCCATCCATCAATTTAACATCTCCTCATATTTCTCATCATATTTCTATTACATTTAAGCAATATATTATCTTTCATTCAATTTTCTCATATAATTTATCTCATTTAAATGGGACAACTCTTCCATCCATCAATCTAATTTTTCCTCATATTTCTCATCATATTTCTTTAATACCTAAATATCACTTTATTTTTAATCAATATTTTTTTTCTATTAATTCTAAAAAAAATTTAGGTGATTTTTTAAACAGATTTTTAAGCTCGTTTTTTGTAAATCAATTAACTATTTTTCATCAATTTTGTAAGTTTAATGAATGTTCTATATCTCCTACACTATTTATAGATAAAGACGAATTGCTTAACATCATTTTTCTCACAAATTATAAAAAACAAATCTTTAATATTTTATTCAGAAGATGATCAAAAAATTCTTAGCAATTCCAAAAAAATATTTATAAAATCTAAATATAAACTTATTCAAAAAATTATTTCTAATCTTCTGTCTCAAGATGTAGCTACTAGTTTTAATGTTTGTAAATCCCAAGCAACTAATCCCAAAAATATAAGTAATCACAATATAGAAATCAACAAATCAAATCAACTAGAATGAATAAATATTACATTTACTAAACTTAAAACTATTATAGATATAAGTCATATAAATAAAATAGTTCATAATTTTGTAAGATCTGACTGAGTAAAATATCAATACAATGCCATTATTAAAAATAATACTGATGCACCAGCAAATGCATTTATAACACTTGATGCATTATATGAAATAAATATACCTGCAAGTCATATTCATTCTAAAATAGCAAATAATACTGCTAAAATAGATAATGTTGTATACTTCATTTTTTGCCGAAAAAAAAACATAACAATAATCACAATAAATCATAATATAGCACTAGCTATAAATGCAATATTATATTGTCAATAATCAATAGTTCATGCTTTTATAAGACTAACAACATAATATCATACAGCAAATACAATAAAAGTTATTCATCACATCCATAAAAATGTTCTTTGTATAATACTTTGTATTGTATTGTTAATAACAACATTTTCTAAATTTTCTCTAGAATTATTATTTTTTAATCAATATAATTGATTTTTTAAACTTAAATTCATAGCTTTATAATTAAAATATAAAAATATACCAAATAAGATATAAAAAAAAATATAAAAAAATCAATTAATTATTTATTATTCAATTCATTTCAATAATAATCTAAAACAACATATCAACAATTATTAAAATCAGATTTTACAATTGGACCAGAAAATTTTATTTTATCTCAATTACAGTATAAATATCATCAAGAAACTTTAGATGTTTCATCTCTAAAAATATAAATAAATTTGTTTCAAGAATTTTCTAATTTAAATAAATAAGGAATATCTTTATCATTTTTTACAATATTAACATTAATTGATTTAGTAGCAGTATATCATTTTTCATCTTTTAAAGTTACTGATATTGTATGAAATCAGTAAGATATAGATGAAGGCAATAATACACTAAACAAAGGATTAGAATAATTATAAGTAATTGTTTTCTTTCAATCTACAAAAATAATTATATTTTTAATTTTAAAAGGTTTATGTATTATATTTAACCGAAAATCAAACACTCTTGACAAATTTGCATCTTCTTTTGGAAATACAATATCAAAATCTAATTTTCATTTTTCTGCAAATATTTTTCTATCTTCACATATTTTATCAGGACTTTCAACAAAAACAGGTGCATTAAATACTTTTTTATATTTTTCTATTCATTTTTCTTTCCACCATTCTTTTACAGGCTCATCCCATTTCTTATTATTAGGTTTTAAAGAATAAGGATTAATTAAATATGCTGTTATAATATCTTTTTTAGGTGTATATTTAGATATTAATCAATTACACAAATTATCAACTTTAATTACCTTAACTGATTCTCCATCATCATATGGTATATTATAATTTATTCTAGCAATTGTTTTTTTTGATACTTGAAATGGAGTTTTATCAGATGCTTGTTTTCAATTTATTGTATTAATATATACAGTTGTTGTTCAATTTAATGGCATCAACTCATTTTTAATATATCCAGCATCTTTTAATTTTAATATAAAATCTCTCCAAACTTTTCAAGCAGTCCATCATCAATAAGCTTCTGGTCACATATGTTTTCAATCTGTATTTCAAGCCCATACAACAAAAACTTTCGATGGAGAATATGATATAAACCACCCATCCCTAGGATATTTCTTTTTTGTTTTTGAATCAACCATATTTGTTGTTCAAGATTTTGTAGCTAATGTTAATCAAGATATTTGCATTATTTTATTCCAACTAGTTGGTCTATTTTCTGGATTTGAAAGTATATACCAAAGCATACTTACAACTCAAGTAGGAATTATTTTTGGTAATAATTTTTTTGTTTTTTTATATATCAAACTTCAATCAGGTCATCTTATTTCTAAAATAGGATTAATTTTAACAACATTATTATAATTTGAAAGATAAGAATAAGCTTGTGCCATATCAAGCATTCTAACATTTGCTGCTCCAATTGCTAATGGATATCAATAATAAATTTTATCTGAAATAGTTTTTAATCATATCTTTTTTAAGAAATCTTTAACAACATATTCTCATCATCACATATAATACATTTTTGCAGCTGGTATATTTCTTGAATAAGATAGTGCTTTCTTTAATGGAAGTAATCATAAAAATTTTCAATCAAAATTATTAAAACTATGCCGTTCATCTTTTATCTGTGTATCATAAACAGGTGTTTCAGGAGTAAACCATTTATTTTTTATAAATGCATTAGCATAAATTAAAGGTTTCATAACAGATCAACATTGTCTATGTGCTCTTATCATATCAACATTTCAGTCAATAGATTTATCATAATAATTTTTAGATCATACATATGCTAATATATCTCAATTTTTACTATTAATATAAAGTAGTGAAGCATTATTTGCTCATTTTTTTAACAAATATCAACTATAATCTAAAATAGACTGTTGAGCAAGTTCTTGTATTTTAATATCTAATGAAGTTTTTATTGTCCATCAAGCTTTAGAAACAATATCTTCTCAATATTTTTTATTAAGCAATTCTAAAACATAGAACACAAACCATGGTGCCTTAATTGTTAAATTTGAAGAATAAATTTTCTTATTAAAAGATTCATTAATGGCTTGAATAAGCTGATTTTTATCTATATATCAATCAACATACATTCTTGCTAAAACAATATCAGCTCTTCAAGGAATAAAAATTATTTTATATCATTTATATTTTAAATTTTTAGGAGAAATATTTTTTAAAACATCATATTCAGATTTAGCAAATGCAAAACTTTGGTTTTTTAGGTAATCAATATATGCTTGTTGAGCTTTTTTTTTAAAACCACTACTAATTTTTGCAACTCATCAAGAAGAATTTAAAATTTTAAAATTTCATATATTATTTATACGATTTCTTAATGGATCGTATTTAACCGGAGATTTTGGAATTGCAGATAATATAGCTGACTCAAGTATTGTTAATTGAGATGCTGGTTTGTGAAAATAAGTTTGACTAGCTGCTTCAACTCAATATGCATTATTTCAATAAAAAACATAATTTAAATACATTTCTAAAATTTTTTCTTTTACTTTTTGTTTTAGTTGTTTGTTTGTCAAATTTGAATATTGCATTTTAATTTTATTTTCCAAATAAGAATTTAATTTTAATGATAAAACAAATTCTTTTAATTTTCTTGTAATAGTTTTTTCTCTTGTCAAAATTAAATTTTTTATCAATTGTTGAGTAAGTGTTGATCATCAATGTCTTGTTCAAAAAAATATGTCGTGAATACCTGCCCTTATAAGTCATTTTATATCAATTCAAGGATTAGTCCAAAACTTTTTATCTTCAATAGCAACTATAGCATTTTGCATATTTTGTGAAATATTGCTTAATTTTACATATTTTCTATTTTCGTCAAATACTTTATATAGCACAACTCAATTTCTATCTGTTATAGTAGTCGTCTGAGAAAAAATAACTTTTTCAATAGTTGAAATGGGAGTAAGCTGATTAAGGACATTTCTTTTAAATCGTATATATCAAATAATTGATGGTATGAATACAAATAATGTAATTACAGCTAAAAAAAACTTCAAATAAGATTTTTTTCTAGTTTTAGTTCTTCTTTTTCTTAAACTAACAAAAGTAAACTTTTTTTTTCTTATAACCATATTCAATATTAAATAATAATTAAATTTATTTTTTAAAATTAGTCATTACACTACAAAATGTAACTTTTTTTTTAGATCAATCAAAATAAAATACATCAACACAAAAATTTTTTTCTTTGAAAGAAGTAGTTCAACAGTTTGAATCAGTTCATTTAGAACAATTTATTAGTGGTGTATTTGAATTTTTATCAAGTAGATAACCTCATCTAACTTGCCTAAAAAATAAAGTAGAATCAAAATAATTTGATGGTCTAGAAGAAAAATTAGAACAAGATTCAACTATATTTGTATTACTATTTTTACACAAAAGATATGTTCGATCAGTATTTACAATAAATCATTTTTCTTTAAACTCTGGAGAAGTTTTTTTTAATGCAAAATATTTTTGCTGTCATGTTGTATAAAGTATATATGATCAACTTTGAAACCAATCATCATTTTCACATCAATCATTGTCTTTATCAATTAAAGGATTTATTTTTAACCAACATTTATCTTTTTTTCATGCCCACCTTTGCCAATTTGAATTTCTTACAGAAAATACTCATTCTACTCATTCTCTAGCTAAATTAATAGCTAGTGTCACATTCCTTATATTTTGTAAGTATTTATAAGAATTTTTTAATGTTATAAATACTCATATAAATCATATTCATAATATTACTGTAGATATTATAAGTTCTATAAGAGTAAAAGCTTTTTTATTAAACATAGTATTAATATTATTAATAAAATTCAATTAGATAAAGCAATAAAACTAAAATAATACTGTAAAATCACTAGCAGCATTAGAATTAAATATTGGTTGAGATATAATTATTCTTACATCATATTCCATAACTTTTCATTCTCATAAAATATGAAAATTTAAATCAGGAATAGGCCTACCTGTATTTAACCTAACTTCTAAATAAGGATAATTTTCTCATTCATCGTATGATAATAAATTAACTAGAGATAATTTTAAATTCATTTGTCATATTTTTCAATTATTTTTTGACTCTTCTAATGTTGTAGTAGTATTTCAATAATTTGTATTCAATATA
>Ga0256842_1002208_pt1 | contig 14326 bp, 14 predicted proteins | sample 4559240metaG_FD_185973 | JGI IMG/M metagenome (GOLD analysis project Ga0256842, IMG submission 185973) | Hydrothermal vent microbial communities from Guaymas Basin, Mexico - 4559-240 | ecosystem: Environmental > Aquatic > Marine > Hydrothermal vents | place: Mexico: Guaymas Basin | collected...
AGTAAGGGTATCTATGAAGATATTTCAGGTGTAGCTATTCAAGATACTATGAAAGATTATCTTAAAAGTGAATTTGAGATAGTATATAGATGTATTCCAGATGAGCAAGATATACTTGAAAATACTATGAAAGAGCTATGTGATGAGGCAGGGTGTTGTTTAGTTGTTACAACGGGTGGAACAGGTCCAGCATTAAGAGATGTTACTCCTGAAGCTACTGAAAATGTATGTGAAAAGATGATGCCTGGATTTGGTGAACTAATGCGTCAAGTAAGTTTACAATATGTTCCAACAGCGATACTTTCACGCCAAACAGCAGGGATTAGAGGCAATAGTTTAATCATAAATTTACCAGGGAAACCAAAATCTATTAGAGAATGTTTAGATGCAGTTTTTCCAGCAGTTCCCTATTGTATAGATTTAATAGAGGGTCCTTTTATTGAAACAAATGAAGATGTTATCAAAGCTTTTAGACCAAAGGCAAAATAGTTAAAAGATAGGAAAATATGCAAAATATAACCATTAAAAAATATTTTGAAATATCTTCTATTTTAGAGAACTCTAAGATAGAAGATTTTAAAGAGTATAAAAAAGAGATACTAAGCCAAGGCAAAGTTTTTGATAAAGAGCAAAAATTTAAAGAGTTACTAAATTTTTGTGATAGACAAGAGCAACATAGTTTTTTAAAGATATTTGGGCATATCGATTTTATCAAAGATACCTTGCTTTGGGGTATCTTTTTGATTACTCTTTTCGTGAGTTATTTTTCATTTGATGATATTATTAATGTTCATAAATTTTTGCTATTTTCTATATTTTTACCATTTAGCTATATTTTATTTATGAGTTACAAAGTTTATAGATATAGTTTTCCTAAAAAAGAGGAACTTTCATTTTTGAGTTATATTTTGGCTCATAGTGATTATGTTAAATACAACTCTAGCGATAGTCATGTTGTAAAAACTTATTCTATGAAACTTTCTATCTATTTTGGGTTGATATATACCATTTCTATTCTTCTTTACACTTTTATCATCTTTTCTACTACATCTATCTCTTTTATCTTACCGAGTACATTTGACATAAATTTTCTTTCTTTAATTTCAGATAAAGAGTTTTCACAATCTACTTTAGCTTGGTTTTTACTTATCTCTATTGTTTTTTTTATTTTTATCCCTAAGATGATATTACTGTTTTATGCAGATAAAAATATAAAAAAGTCGATAGAACTGAGCTTATTAGAGCAGGGTAAAGAGTTTTTTGAATATATTTATAAAACAGTTGAGATAAAACAGGATTCAAATATAAAAGCACTTCAAAATATAGTAGAAGATAAAAATGAAGTGATTGAAGATATACAAGAGATAGTTCAGAGTGTACTTGCTGATTATTATGTGATTTATTATAATATGGATTTAGAGATTAGGGATAAAATTTTGTTTGATTTTTCTAATGATATAGATTTAAAAGATAAAAAAAGTGAAAGTTTTTCTTATGCTATTTTCGGAGAAGAGGATGAAGATGAGCTTACTATCTCTAAACTAGGAAACTTAGTGCTTCTCTTCGCCTCCCCAGAATCCTCTGCCGATAACACTTTTAAAGATGATATAGATGAAATTTTAACGCAAGAGGAAGTGAAACAGATATGGATAGCTCCTTTAGTTGAAAATAAAGATGCTCACTACATTTTGGCTCAAAAGGGTGATAATAAGTATGATGAGTGGCAGAAGCAGATTAATGAGAATATAGATGATTTTAGGGTTCGGCTTTATAATGAGAAGTAAAACTTTTTCATTATAATTATCCTTATATCTATATTAACTCTCTATTATAAGCTATAATTACATATATTAAGATAATTAGGTGTAGTAAATGAATGATACAATAGACTTTCTTTCAACAAATAAAGATATTGCTCTCTTGCTCTCTTTTCGGATTAAAGAGGAAAGGATAGCACAAGAGTTAAAGCAGAGTGAACTTGCTGAAAAAGCAGATGTTAAAGTATATGTTGTACGAAATTTTGAACAGCATTATAAAATAAGCTTAGACAATCTTATATCTATACTTAGAGCATTAAAAAAATTAAATATTTTTAATGAGATGTTTGATTTTGCACAAGAAAGAATAGATGTTGATGTTTTTAATTATTTAGAAGAGAAGAAAAATAGAGCAAAACAGAGGGTTAGAAGTGCAAAACAATAATAGATGTCTCATCTATATTTGGGATACTTTTGTGGGAGAGATGGTTCTTGTTAAAAGTACAATCTATTTTAAATATGATAAAGATTTTAAGATGAATATTTCGCCTTTATCTTTAGAACTAAGTAAAACTCAGTATTGTTTTAAAGAGTTAAATTTTCAGTATTCAATAGCTGGAGTATTTGCTGATTCTCTTCCTGATAGTTTTGGAATGAAAGTGATTGATGGTTATTTTGAAAGTAATTATAAACACTTTGAGCCAAATATTCCAATAGCACTTAAAGATGCTAAATCTCTTAAAAAAACTATTTTACAATCAAACTCTTTTTCCTCTATCAGAGTGTTAATTGATATGTATAAATCATTTTCTCCTGCTGGTGGTGCAAAGCAAAAAATGATACTGAACTATAATCAAAAAGATGAAATATTTTATATAGGAAAAGAAAAAAATAGCTATAAATCTCTTATCGTAAAGATTGATGAGAGTGATGTTCCTTATTATGGTGTTGATGCCATAATAGAATTTATTTACTCTAAAGTGGCAAAAATATGTGGTATTAATATCACACAAACATATCTATTTGAAGATGAAGATGGATATAAACATTTTGCGATTGAGAGATTTGATATAGATAAAGATTTAGGTAGATTGCATACCCATACTCTCAGTGGACTACTTCATATAGAAAAATCAAAAAGAATGGATTATATAGAGATTATGAAAATTGCAAAGTTATATCTATCTCTCCCTCAAGAGGATATAGATGAGATGATGAATGATGATAAGTTTAGATTTGATAAATTAGAGTTAATAGAGATAAATAAGTTATCATTAAATAATAACTAAAGGATTTTCAATAGTTAATATATTAACCTTAATATGAAATAAATCAATAGTATGGCTAATATTATAAACTATAAAAAATAAATTTAAAAATGCTAGAGGAAAAATATATTGAAAAATAATGCCCCAACATTCGCATTTATCGGAAAACCAAATAATGGAAAAAGTAGTATGATTTCTGCTTTAACTTTTGATGATAGAATAAAAGTCTCAAAAGAGGTAGGAACAACTACTAAAGCAAAACCATATAGCTATACTCATAATGATAGAGTAATTGCAAATTTTTATGATACTCCTGGATTTGAAAAAGCGAAGGCTTTATGGAGTTATATTCGTAAAAATAGAGATGAAAATAGTTATGGTAATAATCTTTTAAGGGAGTTTATCTCTAAAAATAGTAATGAAAAAAGTATGCAAAAAGATATTGAGATATTGAGTGCTATTTTAGAGAGTGACTTTATAGTTTTTGTTATAAATATCTCTGAAAATTATAATCAAAATGTTATCGGTTATGAGTTGGAGATAATACATTTTATTAAAAAGCCTATTTTGATTTTGTTTAATAAGATTCAAGATAAAGATTATACAGAGCAGTGGAGAGAGAAGCTTCAAGAGTATGATTTAACAACTATTCAAGAGTTTAATCCTATGAATAGTAGTTATGAAAATATTCATGAAATTTTTAAAAATCTGTATAGAGTAGATGCAACACTTCAAGAGAAACAGCATTTAGATGATATTTTACAAACACATATCATACATTTAAGAGAAAACACAGAGAGTTCAGCAAAAAAGATAGCAGAGATGATGGTTGAGATATTACAGTTTGAAGATACGACTATTTTTAAGGGTGATAGAGTTTCTAATAAAGATAAAGCAGTAGCTTTGTTAAAGTATCAAGAAAAGATATATCTACTTGAAAAAAAGGCTAAAAGAGCTATTGAAAAGATATGGGGTTATCATCAGGTTAAAGTTATAGATAATCGTGAGGAGATAGACTCAGAAGAAAATGTTAAATTAGGTCTATCAAAAGAGCGCTTAATAGTATTAGGTTCAGTAGTTGGAGTGGGAGCAGGAGCAGTTTTAGGTGCGCCAGTTGCTTTGGTAGATTTTGGATTAACCGCGCTTATATCTTCGGGAATAGGGGGGATAATAGGGGGAAGTAGTGCTTATTTTATAAGTAATAAATTTCACTCTATGATAGTTTCTAAAAATGAGATTATTCATAAAATAGATAAAGTAAATTATAATGTAAGTTTTATTTTACTCAAACGCTCTTTGGAACATTTGAGCAGACTTATAAAACATGGTCATGCTAATCGTAATAATATTGTTATCTCTCAAAATAGTGATGAGTTAATTTTCAACAAAGAATGGAATTTTACAACAGAGGAAGAGAAAGAGATAGCAAATATTCATACCTCAATAGTAAAAGATGAATACACACAAGATAAACAGCAAGAGTTAGCCAAAGTTATCGCTAATGTAATGGATAGGGAGATAATTTTATAATGAAAGAGAGCCAAAAAAAACTTTTAGAGTGGTATAAAACTTATGGACGTCACACTCTACTTTGGCGAAATACAGATGATATGTATCATATCTATTTGAGTGAAATTATGCTTCAACAAACTCAAGTAAATCGTGTGATGGAGGAGTATTATCCACAGTTTTTGGAAAAATTTCCCTCATTGAAAGCTCTTGGAGATGCTAATCAAGATGATGTACTTTCTGCTTGGAGTGGTTTAGGCTATTATTCAAGAGCAAGAAACCTTCATAAGACAGCACAAATTTGTAGAGATAGTTTACCAAATACTCAAGAGGAACTCTTAAAACTTCCTGGAATTGGTAGATATACAGCTAGTGCCATCTGTAGTTTTGGACACAATCAAGAGATACCCGTAGTCGATACAAATATAGCAAGAGTGATTAAGCGTTTTTTTGCTCTTTTAAATCCTAAAGATGCAACTATCTGGAGCAGTGCGACAAGTTTTGTAAATGCTAAACAACCACGACACCACAATCTCGCTCTTATGGATTTAGGCTCACTTATCTGTTTACCAAAAAATCCAAAGTGTGATGAGTGTCCATTTATAGATTTTTGTCAGGGAAAGAATGAACCAGAACTCTACACTCAAACAAAGAAAAAAGTGTATGAAAATTTAGAACTATTTTATGGGGTGTTTATCAAAGAGAATAAGATAGCTCTTAAAATTTCAAAAGAGAGAATGTACAAAGATATGCTAATTCTTCCAACAGTAGACCCCATAGAGGAAAACTTATTAGGAAAATTTAAACACTCTTATACAAAATATCGTCTTACAGTTCATCTTTATGAGATAGATGAACTTGATGATGATTTAGTGTGGATAGAGTTAGATAGTTTAGATAATGCTCCTATATCTTCTTTAACTAAGAAGGCGAGGGAGTTTTTTTAGTTAAAATAAAATCATAATAAAACTATATCTTCGTAATGTACTTCAGAAGTAATAATTTCCCGCAAAAGCGGGAAGAGGGTATAAATTAAACGAAATCTACTTTTGTAACATGGTGTTTTAAACCAAGTGTATCAGCAGGACAGCCAAGAGCTAAACCTAACATCTGTTGCATATGTAAAATAGGAAGTTCTACTTCTCGCCCTATCTCTTTTGAAAGATGGTCTGTTTGTGTATCTAATTTAAGATGACAAAGAGGACAAGGTGTCACTATCCAATCTGCATTATTATCCATAGCACCTGCAACTACATTACCAGCTAAGATAGCAGAAGTTTTAGGAGCTTGAAGTTCAACATGAAAACCACAACATTTAGTTTTTTCTTCATACTGAACACTTTCTCCACCACAAGCGATAATTAAATCATCAAGTGAACGAGGATTATATGGATTTTCTTTTGTCTTATGAGTTGTATTTTGAAGCTCCGAAGGACGAATGTTATGACAACCATAAAAAGGAGCAATATTAAATTGGCTAAGAGGTTTTACAACCATCTCTTTAATTTTATCAAGACCAATATCATCAATAATAGCATATAAAAAGTGTGTAATTTGTGAAGTACCTTTGTACTCTAAACCAACTTCTCTTAATTTAACATTTACTTTTTCTTTAAGTTCTGCATTATTGTCTAAACGATGTTTAGTCATAGCAGTATTTAGTTGGCAAGTGTTACAAATAGTAACCATTGTAAGACCATGCTTTTCAGCATACGCTATATTTCTAGCATTTAAAACTAAAGATAAAAAATCATCATAATCTTGTAAGTGAGAAGCTCCACAACATGAAGCTTCTGTTAATTCAACAAGTTCTATTCCAAGTTTTTCAGCAACAGCCATAGTTGACATATATTGCTCAGGTGTACTTTGTTTTGCAGTACATCCTGTAAAAAGTGCATATTTTAATTTTTCCATTTTCTACTCCCTAGAACTTTGCAGTTGATGACGATTTAACTAATTTTCTAATCTCATCTAAATTATCTGATTTTGTAATACTCCATGGTAGAACTATTTTACCCTTAACAAACATTTTAGCTGCTAATGGAAGGTATTTAACAACAGATAAACGTTCAGAGTAAAGAACCATACTCCCTTCATCAAGTACACCATTTATGGCTATTGAATGTTTAAACCAGACAGCATGACGAGTAGCAAGATTAGACTTAGCAACTCCCTCTTTAAATAGCATTTGATGTAGTTTAGTAATTTTGTCGATAGGATTTACATCTTTAGGACAAACTTCTGCACATTCCATACATTTAACACAATCCCAAAGACCCTGTTTTTCTTGATGAAGTTCATTTAATCTACTTACATGAGCATCATCACGAACATCAGCTTCAAAACGATAAGCCTTAGCAAATGCAGCTGGACCAAAGAAATCTTCATTAATATCTACAACAGGACAAGCATAGTGACAAGCACCACATTGGATACATAAATCAGCTTCATTTAACTCTTCAGCTTCTTCAGGTGTTACAAGATGCTCATGTTCTGGATGCTCTTCAACATCAGAAATAAGGTAAGGGTGGATAGAGTCGTGCTTCTCCCAAAAATCTGCCTTATCAATAATCATATCTTTAACAGCACGTTTAATACTTAATGGTTCGATAACTAAATCAGTTCCAAAGAACTCAACCATAGTATTCATACTCTCTTTACAAGCAAGAGTTGAACGACCATTTACTTTAATGGCACACGCCCCACAGATACCGTGACGACAACTTCTTCTATAAGAGAAGCTACCATCGTGGTCCCATTTAATTCTATTTAAAATATCTAAAACAACCTCTTCTGAAGTTACTTCCATATTATAATCTTCATAATATGGAAGGTAATCTTCATCTGCATTAAAACGAAATACTTTGAAGTTTACTTTTTGTGATGTTACTGTATTTGTACTCATCTCTTCTCCTTAGTAAGTTCTAGCTCTTAGTTCATGTTTACCAAGAACAACGTCCATATAATCAAGTGAAATTTCACCATTATCGTCCATATAAGCCATAGTGTGTTTTAAGAAATCATCATCATTACGAGTGTCAAAATCTTCTCTATAATGCGCTCCACGACTCTCTTTTCTAGCAACAGCACTCTCAACGATAAACGCTGAATAGTCAATCATATGACCAAATTCGATAGCTTCTTGAAGTTCAGTATTAAACACTTTTGATTTATCTTTGATACGGATATTTTCAAAACGTTTACGTAAAACTTTAATTGCCTTAACAGCAATATTTAAAGTCTCTTCCGTTCTAAATGCACCTGCATTAGCAGTCATACATTGTTGAAGCTCTTCTCTTAAACCTGTAATAGTTTCAGCACCATTGTTATTTAAAACAAAATCTATTTCAGTTAAAGCAGTTTTTGCATCTTCTTGAGTTGCAGGACGAAGTTCAATATTGTCTATCTCTTTAACCATTGTTTTACCAACAAAACGACCAAATAATAGAGCTTCAAGAACAGAGTTAGCACCTAAACGGTTTGCACCGTGAACAGATACACAAGAACACTCACCAGCAGCATAGAAACCCTCTACAAATTCAGTGTTATTTTTACGTACATTACCAGCAATATTAACTGGAATACCACCCATAGAGTAGTGTGCAGTTGCAGAGATAAGAATAGGCTCTTTAATCATATCAAGACCTAAGAAAGTGATAGCTAAATCACGTAACTCTGGTAATCTTTCCATAATCAAATCTTTTCCTAAGTGTGTTACATCGATAAAAACAGCATCTTTTCTTGGACCAACACCACGACCTTCTCTAATCTCATTTAAGATAGCACGAGAAACAACATCACGAGATGCAAGTTCCATAGCATTAGGAGCGTATTTCTCCATAAATCTTTCACCCTTAGAGTTAAAAAGACGTCCACCCTCACCACGAGCAGCTTCAGAGATTAAAACACCATTTCCAGATAATCCAGATGGGTGAAATTGTACAAACTCCATATCTTCTAAAGGAAGACCGTGACGAGCAACAATAGAAAGACCATCACCTGTATTTGCATGAGCGTTTGAGTTGATTTTATATGAACGTGCATAACCACCCGTAGCGAACATTACAGATTTAGCATTGAAAATTACAGTTTGCATATCACGAATATTAAATGCAACAATTCCACTTACTTTCCCATCTTTGTAGATTAAATCAGCAGCATACCACTCATCCCAAAACTTAACACCTGCACGGTGTGCTTGTTCGTAGATAGTTTGTAATAATGTAAGACCTGTTCTATCTTTTGCATAACAAGCACGAGGAGATGATTGACCACCAAAAGGGCGTTGTGCAATCTTTCCATCGGGAGTTCTACTAAAAGCAGCACCCATTCTCTCTACCCAACGGATAGTTTCAGGAGCTTTTTGACACATAAATTCAACAGCATCTTGGTCAGCTAAATAATCTGAACCTTTAACTGTATCAAACTCGTGAAGTTCAACACTATCTTCTTCACTAAAAGCAGCATTAACACCACCTTGAGCAGCACCTGAGTGACTTCTCAAAGGGTGTAGCTTAGTGATTACAGCAACTTTTTTACCAGCATTTTGCAACTCTCTAGCTGCTGCACATCCCGCAAGACCTGCACCAACAACGATTGCATCGTAAGTATAAATAGGAATACTCATTAATCCATCCTTTAAATTTAAGAACTAAAATATTGCTGATTATATCGTTTTTAGGCTTTGTGGAGGTTAAAGATTAGGTTTGAAAGTATGAACTTTTAGTTTGTTACAATTTGGGGCAGGGAAGGGGATATAAAAGGGCATTTATGGGCTATTATGAGACTGTGAAATAACAAAATAAGACTTACTTAGTAATTGGAACTAGAAATTTGAGTAACTTTATCCTAAATTGAACTTTAATCTTTAGCTATCTATTATTATTAGATTGCTATAATAATAACAAAAATAACTAGATGGGAATTAATATGCAACTTCTTGATGGAAAAGCACTTTCAAAAAAAATAGAGTTAAGAGTAACAGATGAAGTAAAACAACTAAAAGAAAATACAGGTGCAGTTCCTGGTTTAGCTGTTATTTTAGTTGGTTCAGACCCAGCGAGTTCAGCTTATGTAAATATGAAAAAGAAAGCTTGTGATAGAGTTGGTTTTTATTCTGTAACACATGAGATGCCTGAAGATATTTCACAAGAAACTATTGAAAATACTATAACTATGATGAATCAAAATCCTAGTATAGATGGTATTCTTATTCAACTTCCTCTTCCTCCACAGATAGATACTACAAAAATATTAGAACTTGTAGATCCGAGTAAAGATGTAGATGGTTTTCATCCATACAATGTTGGACGTTTAACTACGGGTCTTGATGGTTTTGTTCCATGTACTCCTCTTGGTGTGATGGAGCTTTTAGCTGAATATGATATTGATGTTAAAGGTAAAAACTGTGTTGTTGTTGGTGCTTCAAATATTGTTGGAAAACCTATGGCTGCACTCCTTTTAAATGCTGATGCAACAGTTGAAGTTTGTCATATTTTCACTGATGATTTAAAAAAACATACACTTAATGCTGATGTTCTTCTTGTTGGTGTTGGTGTGATTAATCTTATCAAAGAGAATATGGTTAAAGATGATGTTATTATTATCGATATTGGAATAAATAGAGCTGACAACGGTAAACTTGTAGGTGATGTTGATTTTGAAAATGTTAGTAAAAAATGTTCATACATAACTCCTGTTCCTGGTGGTGTTGGACCGATGACTATCGCTATGCTTCTTAGTAATACTCTTAAAGCAGCAAAAATCAACCATAAAGCGAATATATAGATGAAAGAACTTTTACACAAAACATATAAATTTTCAAACTCATGGACAGGAACTATAATAATAGTTCTGTTTGTAATATTTTTCATAGCACAAGCATTTAGAATACCTAGTGGTTCAATGAAAGATAGTTTACTTATAGGTGACCATCTTTTTGCTAAAAAATTTGCTTATGGTATCTCTATGCCACATATTCCATTTATTGAGATGTCAATTATGCCATGGAGTGACAAACTTCGCTTAATAGATGGAGATAAACCAGCACGTGGAGATATTGTTATCTTTAGACCTCCCCATAATCATAAACAACACTATGTAAAAAGATGTGTTGCAACAGAGGGTGATGAACTTTTTGTATCTGAAAAAGACCTCTATATTCATCATTCTGAGGGTGATGATTGGATTAAAGAGAACTTCAAAGATTTTGAAATAATAGCTTTTTATGGAAAACTTTGGGTTAAAAATCCATATATGAAAGAGCATCCAGGTATTCATCATGATGCAAAAATTATCAATGATGGTAAATATCCGATGCCTCTGTTTTACGTAAATCCTATTAAAATAGATAAAGATTTTTATTTTATGATGGGTGATAACCGTGACCACTCTAACGATAGTCGTTTTTGGGGTCAAGTACCTTATGATAATATAGAGGGAACACCTTGGTTTATCTATTTTTCTATTGATGAAAATTGGGAGATCAGATGGGATAGAATGGGTAAAACACCAACTGATTTAGAAGAACCTTTTCATCTTGATAAAGCAAGAGAAGAGCGTTTAAGAGTAGATAAAGATGACCATGGAATCTATTGATTTACTCAAAATAGTAACAGCAGTTCTAGCACTTGCGATAGCCGTGATAGGGCATGAAATCATGCATGGCTGGGTTGCTTATCTTTATGGTGATACAACTGCTAAAAATGCTGGAAGATTAACTCTAAACCCTATCTCTCATATAGATTTAGTTGGAACTATTATCGTTCCAGCAACTATGTATTTTTTACCTATGCTTCTTAGTGGAGAGAGTGGGTTTTTATTTGGTTGGGCTAAACCTGTACCTATAAATACATCAACAGTAGTTAAAAATGGTGGTTACAATGCCGCTATGCAAGTTGATTTAGCTGGGATAATGTATAATTTTACATTAGCAGTAATAGCTTCTATTGTGTTAGTTTCAATGAGTACACCAACTGTAGCAGATGGACTCTCTTATATATTTTTATATCTTTTAGTTTATCAACTGCTTATTATAAATGTTGTATTAGCAGTATTTAATCTACTGCCAATCCCTCAATTTGATGGAGCTCATTTTATCTCTCATTTGGCACTGAAATATAAGATAGATGCTATCGCAGAGTTTTTTTATAAATATGAAAAATATGGAATAATTATAGTTCTTGTTGTGTTAATGACACCAATCAAAGATTATGTATTACTTTTACCAGTTAGTACACTTCTTCAACTACTTACAACATATTAAAGGAAAAAAATGAAATTTTATATAGCTACAGACCATGCAGGAATTGATTTAAAAGATTATACAGTTGAATTACTCAAAGATAAAGGTCACGAAGTTATTGACTTAGGTCCATTTTCTAAAGATAGAGTAGATTATCCAGATTATGCACATAAAGTTGCTCAGTCTGTATTAAAAGATTCTGATGCACAAGGTATCCTTATCTGTGGTTCAGGTATCGGTATGAGTATGGCGGCAAATCGTCATGCAGGTATTCGAGCTGCTCTTTGTCATGATGCTTATACTGCTATGGTTGCCCGTGCTCATAATGATGCAAATATTTTATGTTTTGGTGAACGTATAGTAGGAAAAGGTGTTGCTGAATCTATTTTAGACGCTTGGATAGATGGTAGTTTTGATGGTGGTCGTCATTGTGGAAGAGTTGAAAAAATAGAAGGATAGATTTATGTTTTGGGAATGGTCACTTTTAACTATATTATCTATTTTAGCGGTTTATTTTTTTGTAAAAATGTATTACTTTCAAAGTATTACACATAAAGAACAACGGGGTAATGAATTAATGAAGCTTACTCTTCAAGAAGCTGAAATATTAATACGAAAATACCAAATCCAACTTCAGCGTGCTTTAGGAAATGTAGATATTTTAAGTGAAGAGCTAACAAAATTAAGAAATGAGTTAAAAACTCTTAAACAAAGAAATACTAAACATCGACAAGAAACTGATGCTTTAAATGGTAAAATACAGGCATTAGAAGATCGTATCGATGCGTTATTATAATATAAAGGATTAATTATGACACTAAGTAATACAGAAAGAAAGATTATTGAAAATGCTATTCGTGATATAAAAGATTTTCCTCAACAAGGGATAGTTTTTAAAGATATTACAACTTTATTAAATGATAAACAAGCTTACGGTGTTTTAATGAATCACTTATACCAAAGATATAAAGAATATAATTTAGATTATATTGCAGGTATTGATGCGAGAGGTTTTATATTTGGTGCAGCGTTAGCACAGATGTTAAATATCGGTTTTGTTCCTATTAGAAAAAAAGGAAAGCTACCATCTACAACTATTAGTGAAAAATATGCACTAGAGTATGGTGTAGATGAGATAGAGATTCATATAGATGCTTTTAATAATGAAAAAGATGCTCGTGTTCTTCTTATCGATGACCTAATAGCAACGGGTGGAACAGCAAATGCCGCTGCAAAACTTATAAAAGATACTGGTGCTAATTGTGTTGAATCTTGTTTTATTATTGGTCTTAATTTTTTAGATGGGCAAGAGAAGTTGAGAGAGCAGACTGAGGTTTATTCGCTTATAGAAGTAAATTAATGCTAAAGCTAACCGTTAAAAACTTTGGAGTTTTAAAAGATATAGATATAGAACTCAATAAAACAAATCTTTTTATCGGTGATAATGGTAGTGGGAAAAGTACATTAGCTAAGCTAATTACTGTTCTTACCGACTTTACTATTGATGAAGATGAAATTATTAAAAGACTTAAAAATTTTAATATTGATTTTCTTAATAAAGAATGTTTTATTCAACTGCAAGAAGATGATGATCTTGTTATTAATATATTTGGTTTAAAAATAGAATTCTCATCACTTAGAAAAAAAATCAATGAAAAACTAACAAAAATTGAATCTGATATCGAACTAAATAATTTAATCAGTTCAGCAGAAAATAAAAGTAATTTTGACAAAATATTAAAATTAATTACTTTAGATGATGAAAATAGAGCAAAACGTATTAGTGACTTTAGTAAAAATAAAGAACATAGAAATTATTTAATTAATGCTAATAAAACAATTACTAATCATAAATCAAAATATATTCCAGCAGAAAGAAATCTAATCTCAATTTTTAATCAATCACTAAGTAATATGGTAAGAGCAGAGATACCTCTTCCAAAAACACTTTTAGAATTCTCTGCACATTATAATAGTGCAAGAAATGAGATAAAAGAGTTAGATATACTAGGTATGAAATATAAAAATGAGAACTCTCAAGATAGAATTTACTATGAAGATGGTAATTCACTAGCACTTGAAAATAGCTCTAGTGGAATTCAATCTGCACTTCCACTCTACCTAACTTTAAAATACTTTGCTTCTAAACATAAAAATATTATAATAGAAGAACCAGAATTAAATTTATATCCTCAATCACAGATAGATACTGTAAAATTTATGATAGAAAATAGACAAGAGAGTTTTTTATCTATTATGACTCATAGTCCATATATTTTATCTGTTTTAAATGTCCTAATTTTTGCTTATAAAGCTTCAAATACAAATGAGATTTTAAAAGATAAAATATCTATGATTATCCCTAAAGAACAACAGATAAACCCTGATGAATTTTCTGCTTATATTGTTGAAAATGGTATTTCAAAAAGTATTAAAGGTAAATCTACTGGAATGATACAGTCCAATGTTATTGATGATATTGGCGATATGATTGATGATGAATTTGGTGAATTGATGGAGATATATAGAGAGTTTAAAAGTGATAAATA
>Ga0256842_1002210_pt1 | contig 14323 bp, 10 predicted proteins | sample 4559240metaG_FD_185973 | JGI IMG/M metagenome (GOLD analysis project Ga0256842, IMG submission 185973) | Hydrothermal vent microbial communities from Guaymas Basin, Mexico - 4559-240 | ecosystem: Environmental > Aquatic > Marine > Hydrothermal vents | place: Mexico: Guaymas Basin | collected...
TATAGTTAAAAAAGGAGATACATTATACGATATTGCCAAAAAATTTCGTATGTCTATCAAAAAACTTAAAAAACTTAACAATCTTAGAAGCAATCTTATTAAACCTGGACAAAGGTTAAAAATTGGTGGAATTCAAAAAAAAACTGAATTAACTCTGGCAGAACCTAAAAAAAATTTAATAAATCTTCCTTATTTTTATTATGTAGTTAAACGAGGAGATAATTTATATAAAATTGCTAAAAAGTTTGATACCTCTGTTAGATTGCTTAAAAAACTCAATCATCTTAGAAGTGGGCTTATAAAACCTGGACAGAAAATAAAAATTCCTGAGATTTATGTGATTAAACCCACGCTTATTAATATTCCTGGCTTAATAAATCATAAAGTAAAAAGAGGAGAAACTTTATATACTATTTCTTTAAAATATAATGTTCCCATTGAAACTATAAAAAAAATAAATCATTTAAATGATAATTTTATTTTCGTGGGACAAATTCTTAAAATACCTAAAAATTCTAAGGAAGCTTTTATTTTAAAGAATTCAGCTTTAACTTACCAACAAAAAATAGAAGATAAATCTTTATCTAAAAAATTTCACAATCTTTTTTTATCAAAATCTGTTTTAGGAAAAGAAGAAGAACAATTACTTAGAGATAAATTTTTAGAAATTTCCAAACAATATAGACGTTATAGATACAAATATGGTGGTAACGGAAATAATGGTTATTTAGATTGTTCTATGTTTGTTAAACTTGTTTATGAAGAACTGGGTATTTTCTTGCCAAGAACTTCAAGAGAGCAATTCAGAATTGGAATAAAAGTAAATAAAAATGAACTTATACCTGGTGACCTGGTATTTTTTTCTAAATACAGGAGAAAAAAATATGTTTCTCATGTGGGCATTTATATAGGTAATAACAAATTTGTGCATTTTTGTTCTGCAAAAAAGGGATTGGCTATTGATTCCTTAAATAGTCATTATTTTAGAACTCATTTTGTAGGTGCTAAGAGAATTCTTAATTTAAATCTTTTTAAACATATCTGCAAGTTAAGTAAAAATACAGAATCTTAAAATTTTTAAAAAATTCTATAAAATTACCTAAGTTTGTAGTTTTTATAATTAAGGATCTTTTAAATAAGCCTTGTTAAAAAATTTAAATTATGTCATAATTATCTTATTAAGTTATATACTAATTTTATTGAGAATTTTTCCTATTTTAGTAAATGAAAACTGGGGAAAAATTTCTCAATATAATAAAAAGATTTTATTTTTTAGGGAATTTTTCCTCAATTTTTTATTTTTACCTTTAATAACAAAAATTTTTTTAAAAGTAATATTTACTTATTAAGAAAAGGTTACGAGCTGTATATTTTAGGTATGAGAATTGCTATTATTGAAAATACAATTTCAAAAGGAGGTGGATTATGAAATTAGATCCTACCAAGATGAAAGATTGGGAAATAGCCTATGAAGCTGAAAAAAGTATGAAAACAGTTTATCAATTAGCAGAAGAGATGGGATTAACAAAAGAGGAGTTATTACCTTATGGTCATTATGTAGCCAAAATAGATTATAAAAAAGTATTAGAAAGATTAAAGAATAGACAAAATGGAAAATATATTGATGTAACAGCTATTACGCCTACTCCTTTAGGAGAGGGGAAGACCACTACTTTAATAGGATTGGTAGAGGGCCTTGGTAAAAGAGGAAAAAATGTCATAGGAACTATCAGACAACCCTCTGGAGGTCCTACTTTCAATATAAAAGGAAGTGCAGCAGGAGGAGGATTAGCTCAAGTAATTCCTTTAGATAAGTTTTCTTTGGGGCTTACAGGAGATATAAATGCTGTTATGAATGCTCATAATTTAGCTATGGTGGCTTTAACAGCAAGATTGCAACATGAAGCAAATTATAATGATGAATTTCTGGCTAAAAAGGGATTAAAAAGACTTAATATAGATCCTAAAAGAGTTGAAATGGGATGGGTTATAGATTTTTGTGCTCAAGCTTTAAGACATATTGTAATAGGACTTGGAGGTAAAAAGGATGGTTATCCTATGGAAAGTAAATTCTGGATTGCTGTTGCTTCTGAAGTTATGGCTATTTTAGCTGTAGCTAAGGATTTAAAAGATCTTAGAGAAAGAATTGGAAAGATTGTGGTTGCCTTTGATAAGTTTGGCAATCCTATTACTACCGAAGATTTAGAAGTAGCTGGAGCTATGACTGCCTGGTTAGTAGATGCTATTAATCCAAATTTAATGCAAACTCTGGAAGGACAACCCATGTTAGTCCATGCTGGACCTTTTGCTAATATTGCTATAGGACAGAGTTCTATTATTGCAGATTATGTAGCCCTTAAATTGGGAGATTATATAGTTACAGAATCTGGATTTGCTGCAGATATAGGCTTTGAAAAATTCTGGAATATTAAATGCAGACTTTCTGGGTTAAAACCTGATGCAGTGGTTATTGTAGCTACTATTAGAGCTCTTAAATGTCATGGTGGAGCACCAATTCCTAAACCAGGAGCACCAATTCCCAAGGAATACTTAGAAGAAAATTTAGAATGGGTAGAAAAAGGATGCGAAAATCTTTTGCATTGTGTAAATATTGTTAAAAAGAGTGGAGCTACTCCTGTGGTTTGTATTAATAAATTTTATGCTGATACTGAAAATGAAGTGAAATTAGTAAAAAGAATTTGTGAAGAGGCTGGAGTAAGAGTGGCTTATTCTGACCATTGGTTAAAAGGTGGCGAGGGAGCTTTAGAACTTGCAGATGCAGTTATAGATGCCTGTAATGAACCTTCAGATTTTAAATTTCTTTATGAATTAGATGAACCTATTAAGGATAGAATTGAAAAAATTGCTAAGGAAGTTTATGGAGCAGATGGAGTTATTTATCTTCCAGATGCAGAACAAAAAATTAAATATCTTGAATCAGATCCTGAATTAAGAAAAATGCCCATTTGTATGGTTAAAACTCATTTATCCTTATCAGATGATCCAAGTAAAAAAGGAGTGCCTAAGGGATGGCAATTAAGGGTAAGAGATGTTCTTATTTATAGAGGTTCTGGATTTATTGTTCCAGTAGCAGGAGATATCAATCTTATGCCAGGAACTGGTTCAGATCCAGCTTATAGAAGAATAGATGTGGATTTAGAAACAGGAAAGGTTAAAGGATTATTCTAAAATAGGAGGAAAAAAATGGCTGCTAAAATTTTAAGTGGAAAAGAAATTGCCCAAGAAATAAGATCACAGATAAAAGCAGAAGTAGATGAATTAAAAAATAAACACGGAATTACCCCAGGTTTAGTTACTATTTTAGTTGGAGAAAATCCTGCTTCTGTATCTTATGTTAAGGCAAAACAAAAAACAGCTCATGAATTAGGATTTTATTCTATTCAGGAAAATCTTCCTGAAGATGTTTCAGAAGATGAATTATTAAAATTAATAGATAAATATAATAAAGATCCTAAAATTCATGGAATTTTGGTTCAGCTTCCTTTACCAAAGCATATTAATGAGAACAAAATCCTATATGCTATAGATCCAAGAAAAGATGTAGATGGCTTTCATCCTGTAAATGTAGGGAAAATGGTAATAGGAGAACCTGGTTTTATTCCCTGCACCCCTTATGGAATATTGGTTATGCTTTCTAAAGCAGGTTGTCAAGTAGAAGGAGCAGAGGTAGTAGTTGTTGGAAGGAGTAATATTGTAGGGAAACCAGTAGCCATACTTCTTATGCAAAAAAGAAAGCCTGTTGGGAATGCTACAGTAACAGTTTGTCATACTGCTACAAAAGATGTTGCTTTTCATACAAGAAGAGCAGACATTTTAATTGTAGCAGCTGGACGTCCTAAAGTAATTACTGCTGATATGGTAAAAGAAGGTGCTGTAGTAATAGATGTAGGAGTAAATAGAATAGGAACAACTCCTGAAGGAAAAGCAATTCTTTGTGGAGATGTAGATTTTGAAAATGTAAAAGAAAAAGCCAGTGTTATCACCCCTGTTCCTGGAGGGGTGGGACCAATGACCATTACCATGCTTATGAAAAATACCTTAGAATCAGCAAAAGCTTGGCATGGATTACCAAGTGAGGTGGCTTAATGAAAAATAAAAAATTTGAAAACAGAAAGAAAACTATAGAAGAGCTTTATAATTCTCTTAAAGATGAAGTTTTAACTGCTCCCAAGAGAGTTATTAAAAGAGGGGTAACTCCTTGTCTTTTTGGAAAGGGTGGAACCTGTTGCAGAATTTGTAATATGGGTCCCTGTCAGGTAGTAGAAGGTGTGGAAGATTTAAAGGGAATTTGTGGAGCTTCTTCAGCTACTGTAACAGCGAGAAATTTTGCCAGAATGGTAGTAGGAGGAGCTTCTGCTCATTCTGATCATGGAAGAGATATTGCTTTGGCTTTTTATGAAACTGTTCATGGAGACTCTCAATTTGAGGTTAGAGATAAAAGAAAGCTAAGAGTAATAGCTCATGCTTTAGGAATAGATCCAAGTTTATCTGAAAAAGATATATTGTACAAAATAGCTGAAATAGCGTTGGAATGTTTTGGACAGATGGAAGGAGAATTAGCTTTTGGTCATAGAGCGCCTCAACCTTTACAGGAAAAATGGAGGAAGTATGGTGTTTTTCCAAGAGGAGTTGATAAGGAGATTGTAGAACTTTTACATAGAACTTCTACCGGGATTGATCAGGATTATAAGAAAATTCTTTTAGCTGCTGCCAGATGCTCACTGGCAGATGGCTGGGGTGGTTCAATGATAGCTTCAGAATTACAGGATTTTCTTCTTGGTAATCCCCAGCCTATAAAAGCTAAGGTAAATATAGGTTTATCTGTTATTAAACCTGATATGATAAATGTGGCAGTTCATGGTCATGATCCACTTTTAGCTGATGCTTTAAGTATAGCAGCTTCTGATCCTGAAATCATAGCAGAAGCCCAAAAAGTTGGAGCTAAAGGAATAAATTTAGCAGGAGTTTGTTGCACAGGAAATGAAGTTCTAATGAGAAAGGGTATTCCAGTTGCAGGAAGTTTTCTTCAGCAAGAAGTAGTAATTGCTACAGGTGCTATAGAGGTTATAGTGGTAGATATTCAATGTATTATGCAAAATGTTGTAGAAATTGCTAAAAACTTTCATACAGAGGTTATTACTACCAATGATAGAGCAATGTTAGAAGGAGCTACTCATATACCTTTTGATCATAAAAAACCTTTAGATTCTGCTAAAGAAATCTTAAAAAGAGCAATAGCTCGTTATCCTTTAAGAGATCCTAATAAAGTTAGAATTCCTGATAATACTATAGATGTAATAGCAGGTTTTAGCACAGAAGCTATTATGTATATGCTTGGTGGTAGATTTAGAGCTTCTTTTAAACCTTTAAATGAAAATGTAATTAATGGAAAAATTTTGGGGGTAGCTGCTATAGTAGGATGTGATAATTACAGAGTGGATGAATCTTTACAAGTAGAGATAGCCAAGGAATTAATTGCTAATAATGTATTAGTTTTAACTACAGGTTGTTCTGCAATAGCTATGGGAGTAGCAGGGCTTCTTTCTCCAGAAGCTATAGAACTTGCAGGACCTGGTCTAAGAGAAGTTTTGGAAGCTATAGGAGCACCTCCTGTTCTTCATATGGGGTCCTGTGTTGATAATTCTCGTGTTCTTATTGCTACTACAGAAATAGTTCATACAGGTGGCTTAGGAGATGATATTTATCAACTTCCTGCTGTTGGTGCTGCACCTGAATGGATGAGTGAAAAGGCCATTTCAATAGGAATGTATTTTGTCTCAAGCGGAGTCCAAGTTGTTTTTGGACCTGATTTTCCTACAGAAAAAAGCAAAGAAGTTACAGATTTTCTTTTTTATGAAATAGAAAATTATTTTGGAGGATCTTGGCGAATTGCCAGAAATGCTAATGAGTTTGTAAACATTATGATGGATAGAATTAATCAGCAAAGGATAAAACTCGGTATTGACAAACCAAAACCCAGAATACTCTATGATATGGCTATGAGAAGAGCTTTAGAAGGGCCAAAGTATATTACTCCATTCCATGGTTTGGGGTGTTTTGGCTGGCGTTTAAAGACTGAAAAATTAGATAAAGCAGCTTAAGGAGATAAAAAGTATGTTAGATAAAAGAGCGAGATTTAAAACAAAACCGGAACCTGTTAGAAAAATTATCAAGAATGATTTTTTCTCTTTGAGAGAAAAGTTTTCTATAGCTTTTAAAAACTTCCAAAAAAGACCTGCTACTTCCTGTAAATTTTCTAAGGGAATGAATTGTTGTAGAGTTTGTAATATGGGACCCTGCCAGATTATGGAGGGTTTTGAAGAACTTAAAGGAATTTGCGGTGCTTCTGCTTCTACAGTGGTTAGTAGAAATTTTTCCAGAATGGTTGTAAGTGGAGCCTCTGCCCATTCTGAACATACAAGAGATATCCTTTTAACTTTGGCAAAAAAAATAGAAAATGGTTTTAAGATTAAAAATATAGAAAATTTTGAAAACTGGACAAAGGTGCTTGGTATTAAAATTGATTTGTCTGAAAAAGAGCTTTTATCTCAAATGATAGATAGGATTTTTAAAATTTTTAGTCAATCCCAAGGTAGGGTTTTAACAGCAGACCTGGCTCCTGATTCTTTAAAAGATAAATGGGAAAACTATAAAGTTTTTCCAAGAGGAATTAATAGAGAAATAGTGGAATTGTTTCATAAGACTACTGTAGGAGTTGATCAGGAATATAAAAATATTTTAAAGGGTGCTATAAGAACAGCTTTAGCAGATGGTTGGGGTTCCTCTCTAATTGCTTCTAAATTAAGAGATCTTATGTTTGATCTAAATAAACCTCTTGAAATAAAGGTAAATATAGGTTTAAACTGGATTGATCCTGAGAAAATAAATATTTCTGTTTATGAAATTGATCCTTCTTTGACAGAAGCTCTAATAAAAGCAAGCTCAGATGAAGAAATTTTTAAACTGATAAAGAAATCCAAAGCCAAGGGAATTAATTTCACTAATGTATTTAACAATGTTTCTTTAATGGGAAGTTTTATTCAGCAGGAAGTCTCCTTAGCTACAGGATTAATTGAGGCTATAGTAATTGGTTCTACCTGTGTAAGTCCAAATCTTGTTAAATTAGCTAATCAATATCATTCTTTAATTATTACTACAGATAAAAGATGTAATTTAGAAGGAGCAACTTATATAGAGTTTGAACGGACAAAGTCTTTGGAAGTAGCTAAGGAAATTCTTAAATTAGCAATTACAAGATTTAAATTAAGGGATAAAAGCAAAATAAGAGTACCTGAAAAAAGTTTTGATATTAAAATAGGATTTAGAGCTAATAATACTGATATAAATTATATAAAAGAAAAAATAGCCAAAAAAGATATTTTAGGAATAGTTTTTCTTCTTGGATGTGATACTCCTTGCTTAAGTGAGCCTCCTCAAATAAAAGTTGTTAAGGATCTTATAAAAAACAACATTTTAGTTTTAGTAGCAGGCTGCACAGCTACTTCTCTGGCTATGTCTGGTCTTTTATCTTTAGAAGGGCTTGATTTTGCTGGAGAAGGTTTGAAAAAAAGTCTTGAAAAGATAGAAGCTCCCCCTTTATGGTATTTAGGAGCTTGCATAGATGTTCCTCATATTTTTGAATTTTTAAAACAGGGCTTACCTATAGTAGCAGGAATCCCTGAATGGATGAGTGAAAGTATGGTTAGTGTAGCTATGTACTTATCCTGTAGTGGAATTCCTGTAGTTTTGGGATCAGATTTACCAACTCTTGGAAGTAAAAAAGTAACAGATTTTCTTTCTAAGGAAATGAAAGATCTTTTTGGGGGGTTTTGGTTAGGTTCAAAAAATTATGATGAATTTGTGAAAAATATAATAAGACTTTTCAAAAATTAAAATAATTTTAATATTAAATGTATTAAACACTTTAAAAATCAAAAAGGAGAAAAGATGAAAAAAGGTAGAGTATTAATTGTAGGAGGAGGAATAGCAGGAATCCAGACAGCTTTAGATCTTTCAGAACTTGGATTTTATGTATATTTAGTTGAAAAAAAATCAACCATTGGTGGGGTAATGGCTCAACTTGATAAGACCTTCCCTACCAATGACTGTAGTATATGAATACTTGCTCCAAAAATGGTAGAGACCGGTAGGTCTCCAAATATAGAAATTCTTACTTTAACTGATATAGAAAAAGTTGAAAAAGAAGAGGATGGATACAGAGTTAAAGTTAAGATTAAACCAAGATATATTGACCCAAACAAATGTACAGCCTGTGGTGAATGTATGAAATATTGTCCAACCTTAGCTATAGATACTTATAATGTAGGATTAACATTTACCAGAGCAGCGAGAATAGATTTTCCTCAAGCTATTCCTACTTGTTATTATATTGACGAAGCCTCCTGTTTATATTTAAATCATGAAACTTGTAGAATTTGCACAAATGTATGTGGACCTAAAGCTATAGATTTTTCTCAAAAACCAGAAATAAAAAATTTAGAAGTCGGAGCTATTGTTTTAACTATTGGGTTTAGCGATGTTCCTGAAAGTGCTCTTAAAAAGTATGGCTATGGTAAATATGAAGATGTTTTAACCAGTATGGAAATAGAAAGACTTATGTGTGTTTCAGGTCCTACTCAAGGAGAAATTATAAGACCTTCAGATTTCAAACATCCTAAAAGGATCGCTTATATTCAGTGTATAGGATCTCGTGATTTAACTTGTGACAGACCTTATTGCTCTTCAGTATGCTGTATGTATGCTATTAAAGAAGCCTCAGTTTTAAAAGAACATGATCCTGATCTGGATATAACTTTATTTTATATGGATATAAGGACCCAGGGGAAGGGCTTTGATACAGCTTTTAATAATGCTGTTAAAAAGTATGGATTCAAAATAATTAGAGGAAGACCAGCTAAAGTAGATAAAGTAGGGGATAAATTAGTTTTATCCTATGTTACAGAGGAAGGGGAATATAAAAGGGATTTTTATGATATGGTGGTTTTATCTACTGGACTTTCTCCGCCTGAAGATGCTGAAAAAATAGCTGAGATTTTTGATATAGATCTTAATGAATACAAATTTGTAGCAACTAAAAGTATAGCTCCTATTCAAACTTCTCAGCCTGGAATTTATGTAGCAGGAGCTTTTCAGGGACCTAAGGATATTCCAGAAAGTGTAACTCAAGCTTCTGCTGCAGCAGCTCAGGTTTCAGAAATTTTAAAAGATGCGAGATTTTCAGCTACAATTAAAAAGGAATATCCTCCAGAGGAAAAAGAATTAATAAAAGATGAACCAAGAATAGGGGTTTTTATTTGCCATTGTGGAGTAAATATTGCAGGAGTAGTGAAAGTTGAAGAGGTAAGAGATTATATAGAAAAATTTCCCAATGTAGTATTAGCAGAAACTGTGCTTTATGCTTGTGCTCAAGATTTTTTAGAAGAATTAAAGAAAAAAATAAAAAAATATAAACTTAACAGAATTGTAATTGCAGCTTGCACTCCAAGAACTCATGAACCTTTATTTCAGGATACATTAAGGGAGGCAGGTCTTAATTTGGGTTTGTTTGAAATGGCAAATATTAGAGACCAGTGTGCCTGGGTGCATTCAGATAATCCTGACAAAGCTACTGAAAAAGCTAAAGATCTTGTAAGAATGGCTTTAGCTAAGGTTCAAAAGTTAGAACCTCTAAATATTCATACTGTAAAAGTTACTCCTTCTGCTCTGGTAATAGGAGGAGGGGTAGCAGGGATTACAGCAGCTTTATCCATAGCAGAACAGGGATATGAGGTCTATCTTGTAGAAAAAGAAAATGAGTTAGGAGGGAACTTAAAAAGAATTAAATATTTAATTACAGGAAAAGATCCAAAAGTTTTTCTGAAAGAACTGATAGAAAAAGTTAATAATCATCCAAAAATAAAAGTTTATCTTAATACAAAGGTAGAAAAGATCAGTGGTTATGTAGGTAACTTTACAACAGTATTAAAAAATGGAGAAAAAGAAAAAACTGTAAATCATGGTGTTATAATAGCAGCAACAGGAGCAAAGGAATATATACCAAGTAAATATCCTTATGATGGAAAGAAAGTTATTACACAGTTAGATTTAGAAAAAAAGCTTATAGAAGATAAAAGTTTTAAGAAAATCAAAAAAGTAGTAATGATTCAATGTGCAGGATCAAGAGGAGAAGAATTGAGTTATTGTAGCAAGGTATGCTGTCAGCAAGCTTTAAAAAATGCTTTAAAAATAAAGGAAATGTCTTCAAATACAGAAGTATATATCTTATATCAGGATATAAGAGCCTATGGATTTTATGAAAAGTATTATTTAGAAGCAAGAAAGAGAGGAATAAAATTTATAAGATATTTAAATAACAAGAGGCCAATGGTAGAGAAGAAAGGAAGAGGTGTAGTAGTCAAAGTATATGATCCTATTATAGGAGAAGAAATAGAAATAAAGCCTGATTTAGTAGTTTTATCTGTGGGAATAAAATTTCCAGAAGAAAATGAAATTGTGAATATGCTTAAATTACCAACTACTCAAGAAGGTTTTTTAATGGAAGCTCATGTCAAGCTGAGACCTGTTGAAACCACCTCTGATGGAGTTTTTATTTGTGGATTAGCTCATAGTCCTCAGCCTTTACCTGAGGTATTAGCCCAAGTAAAAGCAGCTGCAGCTAAAGCTTGTATTCTTTTAGCTAAGGGTGTAGTTGAAACTACTCCTTATATTGCCAGTATAAATGAAAAAAAGTGTATCGGATGTGGAATATGTGCAGAGCTTTGTCCTTTTAGTGCTATAGAAATGGTTAAAGTTGAAAAAAGAAGAAAAGCAAAAGTTATAACAGCATCTTGTAAAGGATGTGGAGTCTGTGCCAGTCATTGTCCTGTATTTGCTATAGATGTAGGGGGATTTTCAACAGAAGCTGTTCTTTCTCAAGTTCAAGCTTTTAAAGGATGGGAACTTTTGGAAAATCAAACAAAAAAAAACAGAAATGGAAGAAAAGAAAATAGAAAATTAAAGGAGGAATAAAAAATAATGGCAGGATTTGAGCCAAGGATATTAAGTTTTATGTGCCATTGGTGAGCCTATGCAGCAGCAGATGCAGCCGGGGTGGCTCGCCAAAATTATCCGCCTTACCATAGAACAGTTAGAGTTATGTGCTCTGGTAGAGTGGACCCTTTATTTGTAATAGAAGGATTTTTAGCAGGAGCAGATGGAATTATGGTAGCAGGCTGTAAATTAGGAGAATGTAAATATCTTTCAGGTAATCTTGAAGCTGTAGTTATGGGAGAAGTTATATACTTAGTTTTAGAAAATATAGGGTTTAATATTAAAAGATTTAGAAAAGAGTGGGTTTCTTCTTCTGAAAGTGCAAGGATTGCAGAAATAATTAAAGATTTTACAAAAATTTTGAAAGAGTTAGGACCCTTAGGAAAAGGAGAAGGTTTGGATAAAGAAACTTTAATTTTAAGATTAAGGGCTGCAGAAAATTTATGTAAAAATATGCAATTTCGTGCTCAATATGCTAATTTATGCAAAGAGATTAAAAAATTAGGAGATTATAGTGAAGAGAGTATAAAAGCAAAAGCACAACAAAAGTTGAGCAAAGTTATAAAAAATAAACTTTACGAATTTGAAATTAAAGAACTTATGAAACAAGGTCCTCAATCTTTGGAAATTTTACAAGAAAAAACAGGGGCAACCCCTGAAGAAATTCAAAAAATTTTAGAGAGTTTCAAGAAAAAAGGAGGTTAGCATATAAATGCTTATAGAGTCTAAGGTCAATAAAAAAGCTGAAGATTTGATAAAAAAATTTACTGAAGAGAATCCTTCTTATGATCAATGTTTTAGATGTGGAGCTTGTTCAAGTATTTGTCCTGTGAAAAGGATGAAACCTGAATTTGATCCAAGAAGAATTGTTCATACCTTTCTTCTGGGTTTTACAGAAAAGGTTTTAAATGAAATTTTATGGTATTGTTCTCAGTGTGGTAGTTGTGTAGAAGTGTGTCCTATGGATGTTAAACCAAAAGAGGTGATAAGAATTTTAAGAACCTATGCATTGGAAAAAGGTTTAGTAAGCGTTGATAAACTTTTTGAACTTGGCAAATTTGCAAGAGTAAATAAAGATAAATGTATTGTTTGTTTAACCTGTGTAAGAATTTGTCCTTTTGGAGCACCTTTTATAAAAGATAAAGAATATGCGGAAATTGATATAGAAATGTGCAGAGCTTGTGGTATTTGTGTTAAAGAATGTCCAGCAAGGGCTATAGAGCTTAAACCAAGTGTAGAATATAAAGAGGAGACGATTAATGGGTAAACCAAAAATTGCAGTTTTATGCTGTAATTATACTAATTCTGCTACTTATGAAGACTTTAAAGATTTTCCTTGTGAAATTGTAATAAAAAGGTTTCCCTGTTCTGGCAGTATAGAAATTGTTGATATTCTAAAAGAATTTGAAGATGATGCCGAAGGGGTTTTGGTTTGTGGTTGTGAAAAAGAAAAGTGTCATAATAAAACAGGAAACTTAAGAGCAGAAAAAAGGGTTTTAGGAGCGAAAAAGTATTTAGAAGAAATAGGAATAGACCCTGAAAGAGCTCAAATGGCTTTTGTTCCAAGGTTAGATACAGGTGCTTTTGTAGAAACAGTAAAAGATTTTGTAGAAAAAATTTTAAATAAAGATGAGGATAAAAAATGATAGTAGCAGAAAGAAGGCATCTTTCAGAGATTTTAAAGAATATAGAACCTTATAATAAGGTTTTAATTTTAGGATGTAGAGGTTGTGTTGCTATTTGTTCCACAGGAGGGGATAGAGAGGTAAAAATTATTGCTACGGCTTTAAGGATAGCCAGAAAAAGACAGGGAAAACCACTTATTACTTATGAGGCAACCTTAATAAGACAATGTGATCCTGAGTATTTAGCAAATCTCCCAGAGTTAATGAAGGATGCAGAGGCAGTAGTAAGTCTTGCCTGTGGAGTGGGGGTTAATTTAATAGCAGATTTATATCCTGATATAAGAGTTTATCCAGGAGTAGATACTTTGTTTTTTGGTGCCAATACCCAATTAGGGGTTTGGCAAGAAAAATGTCGTGGTTGTGGAGATTGTATTATAGATTTAACAGCTGGGCTTTGTCCTATAGCAAGATGTCCTAAAAATTTATTGAACGGTCCTTGTGGAGGTTCTCAAAATGGAAAGTGTGAAGTAAATCCTGAAAATCCTTGTATATGGCATTTAATCATAGAAAGATTAAAAGCCAGAGGAGAATTAGATAAGCTTAATGAAATATGGGAGCCTAAGGATTGGAGAACCTATTTAGGTGAATCTCCAAGAAAAAGGATAAGAGAGGATTTAATAAAAAACAATAAAAGGGAAGGATAATGGAAACAAGAAGCCATCTTGAGAAAATTTTAAAAGAGGGACACTTTGCTGTTACCTGTGAAATGGGACCTCCTAAGAATGCAGATATAGAAATATTAAGGAAGAAGACGAAAATTTTAAAAGGTTATGTAGATGCTGTAAATATTACAGATTGTCAAACAGCTGTGGTTAGATTTTCCAGTTTTGCTTCTGCTATCATAGCTTTATCTGAAGGTTTAGAACCTGTAATGCAAATGACCTGTAGAGATAGAAACAGGATTGGTATTCAGGCAGATCTTTTGGGTGCCTGGGGATTAGGTATAAGAAATTTACTTTGTTTAACAGGAGATCATCCTAAATTCGGCAATCATCCTCAGGCTAAACCTGTATTTGATTTAGATTCTATACAACTGCTCAGTTTGGTAAAAGGCTTTAAAGAAGGAAGGTTTATCAATGGGGAAGAAATAAAAGGAGAAAAACCTAATTTTTTTGCAGGAGCTGCAGCTAATCCTTTTGCAGATCCTTTTGAATTTAGAGTAAAAAGACTTGCTAAAAAAGTTAGAGCTGGAGCTGAATTTATTCAAACTCAGATTGTATATGATGTAGAAAGATTTAAGAGATTTATGGAATTAGCTGAAGAGGAGGGTCTTCTTGATAAAGTTTATATTTTAGCTGGTATAACCCCTCCTAAATCTTTTGGAATGGTTCGTTATATGAAATACAATGTTCCAGGACTTATAGTTCCTGATGAATTATTAAAAAGAATGAAAGAAGCTAAAGATCCTAAGGAGGAAGGAATAAATATAGCAGTAGAAATTATTCAGCAAGTTAAAGAAATTCCTGGAGTAAAAGGTGTTCATATAATGGCTATTGAATGGGAGGAAGCTGTTCCCGAAATAGTAAAAAGAGCTGGACTCTATCCCAGACCTATGGAACCTGAAATTC
>Ga0256842_1002212_pt1 | contig 14317 bp, 12 predicted proteins | sample 4559240metaG_FD_185973 | JGI IMG/M metagenome (GOLD analysis project Ga0256842, IMG submission 185973) | Hydrothermal vent microbial communities from Guaymas Basin, Mexico - 4559-240 | ecosystem: Environmental > Aquatic > Marine > Hydrothermal vents | place: Mexico: Guaymas Basin | collected...
ACTCAGCTTTTACCAGAAAAATACAAAAGGCAAAAGTAATATAATATGCATGTATTATTATGCATTATTAATTAAAAAGTGATAATAAAAACTATATGAAACGAACATAACAAAATTTAATCTTATATTGACCCACAGGGCAATGATTAAAGTTTTGTTATGTGACTACATATCACCGAATTAATAAATTTTAAACAGATGAAATTGTTAGTAGTTAAATTCTGTAATTTAAACTCCAACATTAGTGGTAACAAGGATATTAGATAAAAAATCTCTAGCTCTAAATAGCTTTGCTTTCACAGTGCCCAAAGGAAGGTCTAATTCTGTGGCAATTTCTTCGTAAGAATACTCTTTAAAATAACGTAGCTCAACAAGGATTCTATAATGTGGCTTTAGTCTGTCAACCAACTGTCGCATTATTTTTATTTTCTGACTCTTAATAAGCTCTTCCTCAGGATCTAATGTGTTAGAGGGAACCTGTGCAGCCATTGCGGTGCCAGCTTCTCCTTGAAACTCCTTATCCAAAGAATAAACGTTCTGCTTTTTGCGACGTAAGAAATCAATACAATTATTAGTTGCAATTTTGAAAAGCCATGTACTAAAAGCATAATCGGGAACATACTGATTCAGCTTTTTAAAAGCTTTGCCAAATGCTTCTATGGTTAAATCCTCAGCATCATCCTTATTATTGGTCATTTTTAATAACATAAAATATACGGAATCCCTATAGTTAGTTAACAACTCGGCATAGGCAATTCTGTCATTATTATCTATTGCTGAGCGAACTAAATAGTAATCGCGTTTTGCTTTTTCCGTAAAATTAGGATTTATTTCCATTTACGTTGTTTTATGAGCATATTAGTTATGTTAATAATAGGCATTATTATAATGATAATAATTTCTAGTAATGGTAAAAGTAGTAATAATTTGCTCTCATTCACTATCATCATGAATTTTTTATTAATTAGTAACATAATAATTGTACGAAGCAATATTATACCAATAATAAAATAGTTTAAATAGTCTTCTGCTAATAATACGATTGCTAGAATAAAGAATAAAAGAGTGCTTATTTCCCATAATCCCAGAAACATCAGATGTAGTATTCTATAATTATTTCCTGTGGATAGGTGGCGTCTTTTTTGCTGATACCAATGGCTAAATTTGCTTTCAGCAATACTTTCTGTTTTTGAAGTTTCGCTTAATACTATTTCGCAATTTTTTCGGCTTGCAGCTTTATTTACAAATAAGTCATCATCACCTGAGCTTATTTTATAATGCGACATAAATCCATTCTGATTATAAAATAATTGTTTGCGGTAAGATAGGTTTCTCCCCACACCCATATATGGGAGTCTCCATTTTGCAAATGATAAATATGTTATTGCTACCCTTATGGTGTCAAATCTTATCAATTTATTAAGAAAACCCTTTTCTTCTTTATAACTTCCATAGGAAAGTACAATCTCTGTATTATCTTTATATCCTGCTACCATTTCCGAAATCCATTGGTCACTTACTGGTATACAATCGGCATCAGTAAATAGGAGTAAATCATTCTTAGCAGATTTAATTCCCATTGATAAAGGGAATTTCTTGCCCTGAAAGAAATTTATATCCTCTTTTATTTCTACATATTTTAAGTGAGAGTGTTTTCCCTGTAATTCTTTAACCAAAAAATCGGTTTCGTCAGTAGATGCATGATTTACCAATACTACTTCAAAATTAAAATAATCTTGCTCAAGTATTTTGGGTAAAAAATTCTTTAGGTTAAGGTATTCGTTCCTTGCAACTATTACAACACTTACTGCTTCAGTGTTTTCGCTATTCTCTCTTTTTTTATTAAAAAAAACTAATCTGCCAAAGATTATGATAAAGAAGAATAATTGTATTCCTGCTATTACATAAAATATATTGGTAATAATATTAATGATTACTTCGGTCATATTATAAAGTGTAGTTTTTCTTTGATTTATTCGATAATGCGAAATTATTATTAATGATTGCGATAATTAGTATTTCCTTCCTTTCTTACTAACATCTTATTGTTTGAAAAAGATATGCCTTAATATTTCAAATTATGAGAAATAGCTATTCTATTGGGTAATAATAATAGTATTTTTCAGTTTTTGACAACAAAAAATATATTATTTTCGCCGTAATCTAAGGTCTATAATTGTTTTTATAGTCTTATGGGTGAAATGTAATTATATCAAAATTTACCTTAATCAAGGAATAATGAAAGAGGTAAAAAAACAAAATGTATGAACAAAATTATACTTTATATACTTTCTATTGCGGCTTTAATTGTATTAACAACTAGTTCTTGTGAAAATGATGTTGATATTAATGATGAGTATAAGGAGATAGGCATAGTATATGGCTTGTTGGATTTTTCAGAAACTCAACACTATATTAAGCTGACTAAAGCTTTTCAAACCGAAGGCAATGTGTATTTAGCTGCAGCAGATGAAGCAAATTCGCAGTATGACCCCAAAGATATTGAAATGTATATTGAGGTATTTAGCAAATATGGTGATTATTTGCGAGATATTCCTTTGGATACAGTATTAATTACCAATAAAGATACGGGAGCATTTTTCTTCCCAAATCAGTTGGTATATGCAACTCCTGCAAATGTAAGTATTCATCCTAGTGATATTTATAAGCTTAAAATAAAGAATCTGGTTAATGGCAATTTAATTGAATCAGAAACTAATCTTGTACAAGATTTTAGTATTGTTAAACCTCGCTCCTTAGTTAAACTAATTGATTTTAGTAGCAAATATCCTACTCATTTGGAGTGGCATTCTGCTATTAATGGAAAGTTATACCAAGTTACAATACGATATTATTATACTGATATTCCAGCAAATGGGCCTACGGTTTCGCATCGCATTGATTGGGTGCTACCAACGCGTCGCTCAGAGCGAACTGATGGAACAGAAAAAGTTAGCTTAGATTATGCAGGTTTAGGGTTTTATGATTTATTAGCCTCAAAAGTGCCTTTGCCAGAAGCGGGTATGAAACGTTATTCTGACAGTGTAGAGTATGTATTTACTGTTGCTCACGAAAATTTTTCTATCTATTTGGACGTAAATAAACCATCTACATCAGTGGTGCAAGAGCGGCCTTCTTTTTCTAATATAGGAAATGGTATTGGTTTATTCTCAAGTAGATATAATAAAATAAGACCATTTGTAGGACTATCGCAAAAGTCGCTTGATTCCCTATATAATGGAAGTAAAACATTACATCTAGGTTTTGTGGATAGACCATTTACACCATAGTAATTACTGTCGAAAAGAAATATATAGCTCTAGGGAATTCTCTAGAGCTTTTTTTGTGAAATTAAGAAAACATTTTTCTAACCTATTTTCATAATAACTACCTTTGCATACAATAATATTAAACCAATATTTGCAATGGATACTTTAAGTACAATTTATAATCATAGAACAATTAGAAGCTATAAAACGGATGCTATTCCTAAGAATGTGCTCGATAATGTTTTAGAAGCTGCTATCAGAACTTCAACTACTGGCAATATGCAAGTGTACAGCATTATTGTTACTAAGGATGAGGATAGAAAAAAAGAACTTCATAAAATACATTTTGGTCAAGGAATGATATTGGAAGCTCCTGTATTACTTACCTTTAATGCAGATTTCAACAGATTCAATAAGTGGTGTTTGCAGCGTGATGCTGAACCTGGTTATGATAACTTCCTTTCGTTTTTTACGGCATCAATTGATGCGCTAATTGCAGCTCAAAATGCTACTTTAGCAGCCGAAGCTCAGGGTTTGGGAGTTTGCTACCTTGGAACTACTACATATCAAGCGCAAAAACTTGTAGATTTCTTTAATTTGCCTGATGGCGTTGTGCCAGTTACAACATTGGTGATTGGATACCCTAAAGATATTCCTGCTCTTGTGGATAGACTGCCTGCTGAGGCTGTTGTGCACTACGAAAGTTATAATAACTATACCGAAGAGGATATCGATAGAATGTATAAGGATAAAGAAGCTCTTGAAGAAACTAAAAAGTTGATTGAAGAAAATGACCTTGAAACTCTTGCCCAAATTTTTACAAAAAATAGATACCCTAAAGCAATGAATGTGGACTTCTCAAAACTATTTTTAGATTTGATAAAGAAACAGGGTTTTATGAATCAGTGATAATATTAGCTTGTATATGCAACAAAAAGTAATAATTTCCGCCTTGGATTGGGGATTAGGTCATGCTACTCGTATGATTCCTATTGTGCGGCATTTTATTGCTAATGATTGGAAAATAATACTTGCTTCATCAGGCGAAGCTGCTGCTCTTTGGCTGCAACAATTTCCTGATTTAGAATTTATTGAATTGCCTGCTTACGATTTCGAATACTCTCGCAAATCAATGATTGCTAATGTTATATCTCAGCTACCAAAGCTTAAAAAGGCCATTGGTAATGAGCATGAAATCATTAATGAGTTAGTGGAAAATCATAAGCCAAATCTTATTATCTCGGATAATAGATATGGGGTTTATCATGCTGATGTTCATTCGGTTTTTATAACACATCAATTGCAGATTATTCCGCCTGTGTCCTTATCATTTACTCAGGATATTCTTCGGAAAATGCATGAGCAATTTATCAAGAAATTTGATCAAGTATGGGTGCCTGATTTCGATGGGAAGGATAATCTATCCGGAAAACTATCTCATGGTTTTAATACAGCTTTGGATGTAAAATATATTGGTCCTCTTAGTCGCTTTAGTATTGCTAAACTTAATGGTAGAACGTCGAAGGAATTGCCAAATATATTAGTTTTAATTTCGGGGCCCGAGCCTAGCCGTAGTAATTTCGAGAAGTTGATAATACAGCAGCTAAGCAATTATGATGGCGAGAGTGTGTTACTGAGGGGCAAACCTAGCGAAGGGGAGATAGAACCTAATGGTAATATTGATATTTATAATCATTTATCGGATGATAAATTGCTTAAAATAATAGAGAAATCGGACCTGATAATTGCAAGAAGTGGCTATTCTACAATTATGGACTTATTTTATTTAAAAAAACAAGCTATATTTGTTCCCACACCTGGGCAAACTGAGCAGGGGTATCTCGCTAATAGATTTATGAACTCAGATATGTTTCTTAATATGCAGGAAAAAGAATTTGACTTGCAAAAGGCAATTAAGGAATATGGTAAATATGATGGTTTTAATGATATTGAAGAGTATGATTTATCGAAAATACTTTCAGATATTATTGAAACAAAATAGCCAAATAAATATAAAATTAATTTTTGAAAACAAAATAATATGAACAAAACAGAGGAGTTATTGGAGAATCTTGAGCAAGACTATAAAGATAATATAGAATCCATTAAGCGTACTTTTAAGAAATTAAAGAAGAAGCCACCAAAGACTTTCGACTACTTTGTTCAGGAGCAACACGAGGAAGTTTTTGAAAAGGTGGATTGTCTTAGTTGTGGCGAATGCTGCAAATCTTTAGGCCCAAATATTACTGATTTGGATATTAGACATATGGCAAAGGGTTTGAAAATGAAGCCTGCCAAATTTACTGAACAGTATATAGAAATGGATGAGGATGATAATTTTGTTTTTAATACTATGCCTTGTCCATTCCTTATGCCCGATAATTATTGCATGATTTATGATCACCGCCCTAAGGCTTGCCGCGAATATCCTCATACCGACAGACGTAAGTTTTCACAGCTATTGGGAATCACTGAGCTAAATATCAAAACTTGCCCAGCTGCTATGGAAGTAAGTAAGGCTATTGTAAAAGAGTTTGGGGCTGAGTATGTGAAAGTTATTAGAACTCAGAAGTAGAAGAAATAAGCTAATATTATTCCTATGTTATTTTCTTAAAAGCTTATAAATAACCCGTATTTTCTCCAATATTGTTTGAAAATTAGGTTTTGTTGTACATAAGATTAGGTATTACAGCATAATTGCTGTATATTTGCAGCAGAATTACTGTAAATTAGTTTTATTATGAAAGAAAAACAAATAACCTTCGATCCTAAAAAAAGTATTAGAAGAGCTCAAAGAGCAAAGAATATTAAATCTCAATGGAGTATAAAACTAGCTGAGGAAGAGTATTTTTGGGAATCTAATATTGAGAGAATTGCTCTCATACGAAAAGGATTGCCTTATGGTTCTATTGAAGTAATTAGTAAAAATGCAAATTTACCAGTAAAAAATGTTCTTCATTTACTAGGCGTTCCTCAAACTACTTATAATAAGGGTAAGAGAGAAAGGTATTTGTTGAGTGGTCAAAACAGTGAAATTATTCTTGTTCTAACAGAGTTATTAGAATACGGAAAGCAAGTTTTTAATGGAGAATTCCAAAAATTTCATAGGTGGTTGAAAAAACCAAATATTTCTCTTGGAGGTGATAGTCCTGATAGTTTCTTTGATTCTTTAACTGGAATCCAGGTTGTCAGAAATGCTTTAGATAGAATTGAATACGGAAACTTTGCATAATGAAAGTTTACAGAATTGAGCGAAAAAAGTATTTAGATACAACTTTGGATTGTTTAGGTGCTTCAATGTCAGATGGTTTTCGTTGGAATAGCAAAAATACACATATTGTATATTCTGCTGAATCAAGATCTTTAGCATTATTAGAAATAGCTGTTCATTTAGATTTGAGTGAGGATTTGCCTAATGATAGATACTATGTTGAAATAGATATTCCTGATGATATTAAGATTACAACTATAAATATTGCAGACTTACCAGATAACTGGGATGAGAAACCACCAACATTAAAGACTCAATATATTGGAGACGATTTTGTGAAAAGTGGTGTATCAGCAGTTCTTAAAGTGCCAAGTTGTATTATTCAACAAGAATTCAATTATTTAGTAAACCCATATCATTCTGATTCAAAAAGAATTAAAATTACTTCTAAAAATAAATTAATATTTGATTCAAGACTTAAGAATAAATAAAGTCTATAATTAATTAAAGTGCCTTTTTATTATGCAACTAAACAAAAAAATAGATTTAGTATTAAGTGGTGGTGGTGCTCGTGGCGCTATTCATGTTGGAATTCTGCAAGCTTTCGATGATTATAAAATAGAAATAAATGCTATTTCGGGAACTAGTGCAGGAGCAATTATTGGGGCACTGTATTGTGCTGGAGTTAAGCCTGTTGTTATTCAAGAAATAATGGTTACAAAGTCTTATAAAGACCTTTTTCATTTTTCGTTACATAAAAAAGGTTTTATGGATATGTCAAAGCTAGCGATAGTTTTGAAAGAGTTTATTAAAGATGATTCATTCGAAAGCCTTAAAATTCCAATGCATGTATGTGCTAGTAATGTAGATGCTGGTGGTTTTAGAATTTTTAATTCTGGAACATTATTCGATAAGGTTGCCGCATCGGCTTCGGTGCCAATAGTGTTTGAGCCTATTTTAATAGATGGTGAGCATTATATAGATGGCGGTTTATTTAATAACCTTCCTGTTGACCCATTTGTTGGTGGTGGAAACCTAATAATTGGCTCGCATGTAAATAACTATACTTTTAAAGGAGAGCTTAATGTATTGAGCATTACTGATAGAATAATTAGCTTGGTAATAAAAGAAAATGTAAAAAAATCAGGGGCTAAATGCGACTATTTATTGAATCCTTTTGTAGAAGGCAACGATAGTTTATTCAATCTCAAGAACTCAGAAAAACTCTTTGATGTCGGTTATGAAGCCGCAGAAGAACTTATTAATACAGAATTGATAAGGTTGAAAGTAAAACCATAGTCATCTCCCATATAATTAATCATTAACAATTAGCCATTAGTAATTACCAATTAATCATTATTCAACTATTTCACCAAGCAAAGTACCAACGGTGCATTTTGTGCATTTTACATTTACATAATCGCCAAGTTTTGCATCTTTTCTGTCAAAAACCATAACTTTATTTTCAGCAGTACGCCCCGACATTTGTTCGTTTGATCGCTTTGAAACATTATCAACCAATACATTGAAAATTCGTCCCACATCCTTTTGATTACTAGTCAAAGATGTTTTTTGTTGCATAGCAATTATCTCATTTAGGCGTTCCGATTTTACATCCTCATCCACATCATCAGCCATTCTGTTGGCAGCAAAAGTGTCTGGACGCTCCGAGTATTTAAACATAAATGCGTAGTCATAACCAACTTCTTGCATCAGTGCGATAGTCTCATTATGCTCCTCATCAGTTTCGCCACAAAAGCCAGTAATAATATCCGTGGAAAGCCCACAATTTGGAATAAGTGATTTGATTTTTGCAATACGATTCATATACCATTCTCTATCGTAGCTGCGTTTCATTCGCTTAAGAGTAGTGCTACTGCCTGATTGAACAGGTAGGTGCAATGAGTTGCAAATATTATCGGTATTAGCGATAGTTTCGATTAGCTCATCAGAAATATCCTTAGGGTGAGAGGTCGAAAATCTTAATCGTAATTCAGTAGATACTTCAGCAACCATTTTCAGAAGCTTAGCAAAATTTATTTTATTGCCATTGAGTTCCCAATTATATGAATTTACATTTTGTCCAAGTAAGGTAATTTCCTTATATCCTTTGGCATACAGGTCTTTAGCTTCGGCAATTATTGATTCAGGATCTCTGCTTCTTTCGTGTCCTCTAGTATAAGGTACCACGCAGTATGAGCAATAATTGTCGCAACCACGCATAATGGAAATAAAAGCCGAAATGCCATTTTTATCTAGCCTTACAGGAGTTATTTCTGCGTAAGTCTCTTCCAACGAAAGTACTGTATTCGCCATTTGCCTTCCATCTTCGGTTTGACTAATAAGGTTTGGCAAATCGCGATAAGCATCAGGACCAACAACCATATCAATAAAATCCTCTTCCTTTAATAAAGTCTCTTTCAGTCGCTCGGCCATACAGCCAAGTATTCCAACCTTAAGACTAGGTTTTTTCTTTTTAAGATGCTTAAATTCTTGAATTCTATTTCTCACTTTCTTTTCGGCATTTTCGCGAATCGAGCAAGTGTTTACAAATATCAAATCAGCATCTTTTGCGTTTTTTGTAAGTTCGTAACCTTCTTTCTCAAGTATTGATACAACAACCTCACTATCAGATATATTCATCTGGCAGCCATAGGTCTCTATAAATAGTTTCTTTGAATTCATATTCTTATAATTTAAGCATTCTAAGGTTTTGACATATTATTGAAATATGCCATATTAGAAAGTTTGCAAATTTACATCAAATATGCTGTTCACATTATTCATGAATATGATTTTATTCATCTTTTTGATAAAATATGCTCTTTGACACCAATTAATAGTATAAATAAGCTCGTTTGCCTTAGTTTGTTATTCATTAAAATATAAATATGCTTAATCTGAGGAATTGTAATTAATAGATTATTAGTTTATTATGCTTTATTATTGTAATCTGGTCGGAATGATAATAAAATATATAACTTTGCAGCCGCATTTTTAGGGTAATCTAAAAAGCATTTTTTTCGAGGAAAAACATCCAGCTATATATTAAGGTATAGTATTTATTACTCAAAATTAAGGGTGTAATGAAAGATAATAACATATTCATTTAAAGATAATCAAATGGCTAAGAATCTCTTAATTGTCGAGTCACCAGCAAAGGCAAAAACCATCAATAAATATTTGGGAGAAGACTTTATCGTAAAATCAAGTTTTGGACATATTCGTGATTTAGCGAAAAAAGATTTAGGAGTAAATATTAATGATGATTTTAGTCCAGTATATATTGTTGATCCTGACAAGAAAAAAATTGTTAGCGAACTAAAGAAACTTAGTAAGGAAGCAGAAACTGTATGGCTGGCTTCGGATGAGGATCGCGAGGGGGAAGCTATTGCTTGGCACCTTGCCGAAACTTTGAAACTTGATCCTGCTAAGACTAAACGCATTGTTTTTCATGAGATTACAAAAGAAGCTATTGTTAATGCTGTAAAGAATCCTCGCGAAATTGATTATAATTTGGTGGATGCTCAGCAAGCTCGAAGAGTACTTGATAGATTAGTAGGTTTTGAGCTTTCTCCATTATTATGGAAAAAAGTTAGACCATCATTGTCAGCAGGCCGTGTGCAGTCAGTAGCTGTTCGCCTTATTGTGGAAAGAGAAAAAGATATTGCTAAATTTACGGCTACATCTTCTTATAAAATTACTGCAGAATTTGAGAACGAAGATGGCTCAAAATATAAGTCAGAGCTATCAACAAAATTCACGAAGAAGGAAGATGCAATGTCTTTCTTAGAGCAATGTAAAAATCACGATTTTCAGGTTGCAAAAGTAGAAAAGAAACCTGCAAAACGTACTCCTGCTGCTCCATTTACAACATCATCATTACAGCAAGAAGCAAATAGAAAAATGGGTTATTCGGTTTCTAAAACCATGACCTTAGCTCAGCAATTATACGAAGCTGGACATATTACATATATGAGAACTGACTCCATTAACCTTTCGGACCTAGCATTAAAAATGGCTAAAGACGAGATTACTGGTTTATATGGTGCTGAATATTCTAACGTTAGAAATTTTAAGACTAAGATTAAAGGTGCACAAGAGGCTCACGAGGCTATTCGACCTACAGATATGAGCCTTAAAGTTGCTGGTAAAGATGCTCAGCAAAAACGTATTTACGATCTTATTCTTAAACGTACTTTGGCTTCACAAATGAGTGATGCTAAGCTCGAAAAAACCATTATTACCATTGACTCACCAAATAGTAAGTATCATTTTACTACCAATGGTGAGGTTATTATATTCGATGGTTTCCTTAAGGTATATCAAGTTGCTCAGGATGAAGATGCTGAAACTGATCAAATGGAAGGAATGTTACCTCCAACAACTGCAGGAGACGCCCTTAATTATAATAATATAAATGCGGTACAGCGCTTTACTAAGCAACCACCACGTTATTCTGAGGCCTCTTTGGTGAAGAAAATGGAGGACTTAGGAATTGGTCGTCCTTCTACTTATGCTCCAACTATATCTACTATTCTTAATAGAGGTTATGTTGTAAAGGAAGAGATTGAAGGAATAAAAAGAAATTATACGGAATTGGTATTGGCAGCACAGAATATTGCTGAGAATATTAATACAGAAAATGCTGGAGCTTCAAAAGGAAAATTAAGCCCAACAGATATTGGTAAAATTGTTAATGAATTTCTTGTAAAGTATTTTGAGGAAATTCTTAGTTATGATTTTACTGCCAAAGCAGAGAAAGAGTTTGATGATATTGCTGCCGGCAAAACTAAGTGGAATGCAAGAATTAAAGAATTCTATGCCGGTTTTCATGCCAAGGTTGTTGAAACAACAGAAACTGCTGAGCGACATAGTGGAGAACGTCAACTTGGAGTTGATCCTGCTACAGGTAAAAATGTAATTGTTCGTATGGGTAAATTTGGCCCAATAGTTCAAATAGGAGAGACTACTGAAGAGGAAAAACCTAAGTTTGCAGGCTTGCAAAAAGGTCAGTCTTTGGAGTCTATTTCTTTTGAAGATGCAATGGAGCTATTCAAATTCCCACGCCAAATGGGGCAATACGAAGATAAGGTTGTTACTGTGGCAATTGGTCGTTTTGGACCTTATGTGCGTCATGATAGTAAGTTCTTCTCTTTACCTAAGGAGGATGACCCTGCTTCTGTAAGCTTCGAAAGAACGGTAGAGATTATTGAGGCTAAACGTCAGAAAGATAGAGAGAATACTATAAAAATATTTGACGAGGAGCCAGGTTTAATAATTATGAATGGTCGCTTTGGACCGTATATATCTTTTGAAAAACGTAATTATAAAATTGCTAAAACTACTGATCCAGAAACTCTTTCTTTGGATGACTGTAAGGAAATTATAGAAAAAGCACCAGCTAAAAAAGGCGCTAAGAAAAAAGCTCCTGCTAAAAAGAAAGCGCCAGCAAAGAAAAAAGCAACAACTAAGAAAAAAACTGTAGTAAAGAAAAAGACTGCTACAAAAAAGAAAACTGTTGCCAAAAAGAAGACTACAACTAAAAAGACAAAGTAATATATAAATGGATTTTTCGATATACCTTAATAGCATAGAAATCCCAGATTTCGATTTCGACTCTTCTGCTACAAAGCGCCAAATGGGCGACTTTATTAAAGTAAATAGTGTTGATGATGGTATGCCCGATTTGGAAGGTATGCAAATGGCGATTATTGGTGTTACTGAATCTCGAAATTCTGTTAATAATTACGGCTGTAGCAAAGCCCCTGATGAGGTACGAAAATATTTGTATCGCTTATTTCTTGTAAATGAGAATATGAATGTTGCTGACCTTGGGAATATCAAAGCAGGATATAATATCGAAGATACATACTTTGCTGTCAAATCTGTTGCAGAATACCTCCTTAAAAACAATATCATTCCTATTATCATTGGTGGTTCGCAAGATATCACTTATGCAAATTATACTGCCTACGAAAATATGGGTCAGGTAATAAATATAGCTTCTATTGATTCATCTTTCGACCTTGGTAATGCTGAGGAGAACTTTAATTCAAGATCCTTTCTGAGTAAGATTATACTTCATCAACCAAATTTTTTATTCAATTATACCAATATAGGATATCAAACATACTTTGTTGATTCACAAGCTATAAAATTAATGGAATCTCTTTATTTTGATGTATATCGTCTTGGAGTAATGCGTAATAATATGGAGGAGATAGAGCCTTTGGTTCGAAATGCAGACTTACTTAGCTTCGATATTAGTTCAATACGTCAGAATGAAGCCCCTGCAAACGTAAACACTTCACCAAATGGATTTACTGGCGAAGAAGCTTGTAGAATTGCGCGCTATGCTGGTATTAGTGATAAACTTTCTTCTTTCGGTATTTATGAAATTAATCCTGATAATGATATTAATGGGATGACTGCGCATTTAGCTGCTCAAATTATTTGGTATTTCATGGAAGGGTTCTATCAACGAAAAGGTGACTTTCCTCATAAACAGAAAGATAACTATAAAAAATATAATGTAGGAGTGGTAAATAATGATCATCCTATAGTTTTTTATGAAAGTTTGCGTAGTGGTAGATGGTGGATGCAGGTGCCATTAAATGGTGAAAGTGCTGATAAGTATAAAAGACATTATATGCTTCCTTGTTCGTATTCTGATTACGAATCAACTACCGCTGGTGATATTCCTGATAGATGGTGGCAAGTCTATAAGAAGCTTATGTAATATTATGTAGCTTTGTTGTATAAATGAGAACTAGCCCTTTATACAGAATATACTATATTGCCTAGCAGCCTTTTGCCAATTAGATTATAATAACTCCCCTTAATTTTCGCGAAGGACATATTTATAATGCCTTATTATTTCCAATAAGCTTGATTTTATATTTATGTTAAAAAAACAAAATTTTTTCCAATAATATATCTAAACGTTAGTCGTTGTTTGTATTCTTACATCTAGTACAAATGTTAAATTTCATTTTAGAAGTGATATTTATTAACACTTTATTAAGTGGAATAGTTATACTACTTCATTCTTTTGTTGTATTGTTAATTAAATATCAATAATACATTTTTATTATTCAATCATATAATATATAACTATAAAAGCAATGTAAATGCTTGTAAAATAATGGTTTTATAAATGAATATGATTTAATTGATATTGTTTTACATTAGACCAAAGCCTTGTTGGTGTGAGCTGTGTCCATAGTAGTAAAATCCAAATGAGAATGTGATTTAGTATTTAGTAATATTATTTTTGCATTAATGTGTTTTTATTAAATTATGTTAAACTTTTTTTTATACTTTAGCCACTTGTTTATACACAAGCACAAAAATAACAATATGAAACAGTTCTTATTAATGGTAAGCATTGTGTTAATCAGCGGTTTAGCCGTTGCTCAACAGGATGTTCAATACACAAATTTCATGTTCTCAAAGTTTAACTTTAACCCAGGTTTTGCTGGGATGGGAGACGGAATATGTGTAAATGGCTTAGCTCGCCAGCAGTGGATGGGTTATAAAGGTACTGATGGAGAGGGTGGTGCGCCTTCGACATACTACTTTGCTGCCCAAAGTCCTGTAAAAGTATTATTAGGAGGTATTGGTGTAGTTGTAACAAAAGACGCTATCGGATTTGAAAACAACACAAGCGTAAGATTAGCATATTCATTTCATTTAAATATTGGTTCAGGAAAATTAGGAATAGGTTTACAAGCAGGATTTTTGAATAAACAAATAGACTTTACTAAATTTAGACCTACAGACGAAAGTGATCCTTTATTACAAGGAGGGAATGAATCGGCAATGGGCTTTGATA
>Ga0256842_1002213_pt1 | contig 14311 bp, 13 predicted proteins | sample 4559240metaG_FD_185973 | JGI IMG/M metagenome (GOLD analysis project Ga0256842, IMG submission 185973) | Hydrothermal vent microbial communities from Guaymas Basin, Mexico - 4559-240 | ecosystem: Environmental > Aquatic > Marine > Hydrothermal vents | place: Mexico: Guaymas Basin | collected...
AAGGAGTTAAGATTTTTCACCTTCTCCTTACCTCCTTTATCCTTGTCCTTTGTCCTCGTCCTCGTCCTTGTCCTTTTTCTTCAGCTCGTTTTTATCTTCTATTTTCTCTATATTTTTAGACTCAAAATCGGGATTACTTCTATTCTCAAGTTCCTCCATACCAGCATCAGTAATACCCTTTTGTTTATTTTTAGGAGTAAAAAGTTCTTGAAAATTATTAAACTCCTTTCTAAAGGAAACACCAACACCCTGAGTATAAGGCGCTTTTCTTGAAAGTGGATCATAATAGTTTGTTCTATTAAAAACCTTAGCTCTAATTCTGCCATCAGGAGTAAGATAATATCCAATTTCCATATCAGCAACAATACGAGCTGAGCTTTCAGTAGTAGAGCCACCTCCCTGTCCAAACTTACCATCCAATACTAGCCTATCATCCAACATTGTGTATGATAAAGCTACCGCAACTTCTTGCTTAGTTACTTCATCACCAGGGCTCCATGCAAGACCAATTTCCACATCATCAGACACTTGGTTCAGTATATTACCAACCTGCTCAGCAAGTATTTCGGCAGCATTATGCTCAAGCATATTAGGGTTGGCACCAGCCTCATATCCACTAGGAGGTTGAAAACGACCTAAAATTAAAAGACTAACAAAGTTCTTATTCATTTCTTCAGAATTACCTGTAGATTCCACAGATAATAACCTTTTTACTAATTCCTGATCGGCAATACTCTCATCAGGCACTTTAATATCAAAAGCGATATTGGGATCAAAAAGACTACCGGTAATATTGATAATACAATTTACCTTCGAAGGTTTTTTATAAACAGTAGAGCTTGCAGAGTCTACCAGCGATTGCAATAGGTCGTATAATTTTGCATCCACCCTATAAACTGCCTTAAGATCTATGCGCGCATCAGCCACATCACCATCCCATACAATCGAACTTCCACTAGAAATTGAAAATCGCTTATTTAATATACTTTGCATAGTAAAAAGGTAATTTCCTCTATCAATCTGATATTTTCCAAACATCTTGAAATTACCATCAACATCATAAATCATTTTTAACTTCCCACTACCATGAGCAGTAATAACATCACCTACACGCTCATCCATCACAAGTTCAATTGTTGTTGTAGGGTCAATATCTATTTCCATATTTAAAGCTAGTCGGAACTCATCATCAGGCACAATCATTTCATCCATAAACACCTCTTGCATAGTATCCTTGGCTACAAATGTCAGAAAATCGCTATATTCAGCACTCGACTGACTAGAAATAGGTATCGCCAAATACGATTTGTTATTTGGTTTCAATCTAAGTTTCATAGCCATATCATTTATTGGCCCTTTTAACTGAAACCTACCATTTCCAAAAGCTTTACCATAAAACAACTCGTTTTCGGCAACTGTTGTATTTAATAATTGAGCATTTATAGGTACTACATCAATGTCTAGATTAAGATCTGTGAAATATGTATGATTAATCTTGGTAGTTAATTTAAGGTCATGATCTTTTGTATCGTGGGCAAGTACATCCACAAAACCAAAATATGTAGGCGCAAACTCTAAATAATCATTTATTTTATAATGAACATTGGTATAATCAATAAGTATATCATCAATATTAGTTTTTATTCTACCAAGAATAACCGGTTTATCAAGACTACCTTGCAATCGTAAACTTCCATTTGCAACTCCATCAACATATGATGTAAAGCTCGTAAGATAGCTACCTATTGACGATAAAGGAAAATCATTTACTCTTAGTTCGGCATCAAATTGCTCTTTTGCATTAAATGGGTAATAAAATCCACCAAAGTCTAGATATTTAAGACCCAAACTATCCGAGCCAATAACCAAATCAAGTATTATTGCTTCTCGCGAATCAGAATACAGTGTATTGAACTTTAATGTATTAAGAAAAATATCATTTAAACTAAAACTATTTATTTCAATATCTCCAGTAAACCTTGGTCTATCCCATAGTTTAGAAAAAATTAATTCTCCATTTATATAACCGTCAAGGTTTGTATCGAATCTTTTTAGATAGAAATCAATAAATGAAACATCAAAATTACTAAAATTGCAAATAATCTCATCTCTTGAATCATCACTTGCTTGGCCATAAACGCTAAAGCTATTTTTGCCATGGGTTAGGTCTAAATCTGTAAATTTAATAAAATGATGAGAACTACTGATCTTAGTATTGGGATTCAATACCCACAGAGTGTCCTGCACATAAAAATCGCCACGACTAAACGAAAGTTGATAGCTATTGGTGTCTACCCAATATATTTCGCCTTCAATATTTCCTTTATTCGTGAAATTATGTTCTCCACCCCAAGAAATATTAAAATCAGCTGTATCCATATTTATGGAACCATGCACATCTAGAGTATCGAAATAAATTCCAGCATATGTTTTCAAATAATCAGACGTTAAGTCTAATTTTATACCCGAATTATTTTTCTTCAAATCCAATATAATATTAGTGGACCTGAAATTATTATATCTTATATCTTCAGCATTTATAGCCACCCATAAAGAGTCCTTACTGAAAGTATAGCTTCCTTGAATTTCACTATTTTTTGATATATAAAAGTTGGGAACAAAAATATTAACAATACTATTTATATCTAAAAATTTGACGTCAAAATTAATCTGTTCATCAGCAACAGAGCTATTATGACTCCATTCCATAGGATCCGAATCAGAAAATGCTGCTACCTTAGTTACCTTCGGCAGTACATCATGCAGTAGTAGATCACTTATGACAGGTAAATCCGAAAATCGCCTAAATCCACTCATACTAATCTCTACATTATCGCTATTTGCAGTTAATTCTCTAAACGAATTATTAATATATGATTGAATAATTATTGAATCCGAATAATATTTCTTCCCACTAAGTTCATAGGCAAAATCATGAATACTAACTATTCCTACAATATTATCGATATCACTTCCTGTTACATCAACTAATACTTTCGCCGAAATATAGCCTAGAGTATCCTTTGGTTTCATAAAAAGTCGATTCATTCTTGCATTTAATAATGTCGATTGAAGGTAAATATGAGGAATTTCTTCAGAAAAATCGTAATAGCCCTTTGCTGATAATCGGAAAGAATCTGTCTTTGATTTAAGCTCTGTTTCAAGTTTCTTATTAGCAATACTACCTAATAATTCTAAATTAGAATAGTCGAAACCAGCCACATTTACATTTGATATATCAATATCATACACTGCATCAATATTTTCAGATAAGCCAACACCTTCAATATTCACTTTCATTGAGATGTCCTTAACATATGAACTTCCTAAAAGTTTCTGAATTTCGAAATGTGTAGTAGAAAGCTTTCCTGAGTATTTAAAATCTTTTTGATTTGCCGTAGGCTGAAGCGATATATCCGTAGAAAAGCGCCCCAAAGCTGAGTTGAAGCTAGCCTTACTTACAAAATCGTAATAGAAACCTGTGAACCTACCCTTTACTTTAATAAATTCATATTTATCAGCAATACTTGGCAGGCTAAACAATTCGCCATTACTAAGTTTTACTTTTGATAGCTCTTTTGAATCAACATAAGCATCCTTTATTTTTATTCTAATAAATGTTTGATCAATTTCTGGCAGACCATTTAAAGCTACATAACCTTTAAAATATGTATTATTACGATAACGAAGGTTGGTATCCTTTACTTTAATCTTTGCAACACTTCCTTTTACTATTGCAGAGCCATAAACAACATTTTCCATGCCTTTAACACTTGTAGAAAAATACTGTATATCATTTAAGTCCAAACTTATGGAATCAACACGGGCATCAAAGCTTACATTATCTATAAACTCAAGCCAATCGGACCATTGATTATACCTAAGATTAAAATCTGCCTCTAATCCAGAATTATTAACATAAAGCTGCATATTAGGAATTTCGACTTCCCTAGGGCTAACCAATACATTACCAGCCAATTTTTGAATATCAAAACCACACTTCTCGTAGGCCGAAAAAGAAATCACATTTCCTATCAAACTATCAGATTTTATGGTAAAATCATCTATCTCAAAATTTATACTATCAACATTAAGGTGAGTATAGTCCATGGCCTCATAATGGCTATCATTCTGTAAGTCTAATGCAAAATAACTATTACTTACGGAAACATTACGAGCCATAATCCCAAGTTCAAAACTACTTGTAGTAGTATCTTCTTCTCCACTCAGAGAATCAATTATCCTCATTAGGTTCATTTCTTTTTCTCCCTTATATTCAATTAATGCAAGGCATAAACTATCTACAACCAAATTTTTAACAAAGAATTTATCTTCTAATAAATATGCTGGAATGATTTCTGCATCTAATGACTTTATTTTAAGAAATAAGCTATCATGATGATCTCTTACTCGCAAATCTCTAAGGGATATTTTAAGGAACTGTGATATTTCTAACTCACCAATACTAATTTCAACCCCTGCTTTATCGCTTAAGTATATCGCAGCCTTATTGGCTGTATAGTTTTGCACAAAGGATAACCGAAATAACAGGTACAAGCTAACCAACAGTATTACAAGCGAATACAGTAGCCATTTTAGACCTTTACCTATGCCTATTATATATTTATTTCTTTTATGCATATATACGTATAACCTACAAAAATATGGAAAAACGCAATACGTATGTAAAAAAAATAATCAGGTCATTTTCGCCAAAATTATCAATCAATAAATCTTATTTTGAGAGTATTAAATACATATATTTGCATTCATCAGATTGAAATTTACTATTCTTGAAAACAAAGCAAATATACTCTCGAACTTTTTTTATTATTGGCATAATCATAGGCCTTGGTTTTGCAATTATATATAATTATAAAACTAAAATAAACAATGATCAGCAAGAGGTTGCGAGAATAGTTGAACAAAATAGCATAAACGATAGTATTACTGAGCTAAAAGAGAAAAAAATAGTTAAAGCTAAAATAAAAACAGAAAAAATCGTTAAGACAAAAATAATTTCTAAAAACCATCCTAAAAAAGTAATTACTGATACTACCATCGTAGTTGATAGCAGTAGTACTGCCATAATTGCAAATGATAGCCTAAGAAATGATTCCCTATACTTAAACGATAGTATTATTGAAGATACGGTTATAGTAGGTTTTGATGAAGATACGGTTTTTGCCCCAGAGAATGATTCTTTAGAATATAAATTATTGGAAATTGAGCCTAATAATTCAGAAATAAATATCGTTAAAGATGAGTTGATTTATGCTAATATATTATATCCTAGTGGCAATAAAGACAATTTTGACTGTAATACAAATAACGATTATGATAGTATATTGGTAAATAATGTTGTACGAAGCACCAAAGATGGGCTTTATGTAGAGTTTTGGCATTCACCAATAAACTCAACCGGATATAAACTCAGCCATAATACTTTGGTTCTTTATGGATTTTACGAATACAAGAATATTGAACTTAAATATTTAAAGAACAGCTTTATAGAGCTTAAATATAAAAACAATACCCTATTATTACAATGCAATGATAATTTTACTCCATTGCATATTGAAAAATAAACTTTAATAAATGCAAATACAATTTTCGAAATACCACGGTGCAGGCAATGATTTTATATTGGTGGACAATAGAAATCAAGAATATACACTTGACCAAGAACTAATTGCAAAACTATGCGAAAGGCGATATGGTATCGGTGCTGACGGCCTGATGATATTGGAGAATTCTGAGTCATACGATTTCAATATGAGGTATTATAATTCGGATGGCAACGAAGGTAGTATGTGTGGTAATGGTGGTAGATGTATTGTTGCATTTGCTAAGGATTTGGAAATAATAGCTAATATTACAGAATTCACTGCCGTGGACGGATTGCATAAAGCAAAAATAAATTCATCGGGAATTAATACTTACGATATTAGTCTTAATATGAATGATGTTAGCAATATCAAAGAAGAAGACAATATTTTCTTTCTTGATACTGGTTCTCCTCACCATATCGAATTTGTTGATGATATTTCTAAAGTTGATGTATACAATAAAGGTAAGCAAATTCGTTATTCTGATAAGTATAAAGCGAATAATGGCACAAATGTGAATTTTATTGAAGCCACAGCTTCTGTCCTAAAGATTAGAACATACGAAAGAGGTGTAGAAGACGAAACTCATGCTTGTGGAACCGGTGCTACTGCTGCAGCCATAGCTTTTGCCCTAAAAAATAAAGAATATAATAAGGAGGTTATTCTTGAAGCATTGGGTGGAATATTACGCTTAAATTTTGATTTTAATAATAATATTTTTACTAATATAGTTTTGAGTGGACCAACAAAATTGGTTTTTAAAGGTAAATACTAATTGAAAAATAATTATGCAAATAAAAATTCGTGAATTAGACATTTCTGATATTGATTTCATACTTGAGATTGAAAACAATATGGATATATGGAGAGTTAGCCATACTACCACTGAATTTACCAAAAGCGAGATTGAACAATTTATTGCCAAAAATATTATTGATGGATTGGAGAACGAACAAAAACGTTGGATAATTACAGCAAATAAAGAATCCTGTGGCTGTATCGACATTTTTGATTTCGACAAGCAGAACCAAAGAGCAGGTATCGGCATTGTTATTCATAAAGATTTTCAGAATAAAGGAATTGCCAAAACAGCTCTAAAAAAATTCTTACGCATTTGCAAGAAAGAACTTAACCTAAATCAGTTATACTGCTCTATCATCCCTGATAACAATAATAGTATTAAGCTTTTTACAAAGCAAGGATTCAAAGAAACGGGTGTTAGAAAAGAATGGACACTCTATAAAGGCGAATGGTTCGATGAAATTTTTTATCAAATAAAATTGTAAATTTGCAGCATCGTATTCAGCAGTATTCAAAAAATAAAATCTATAAATTTCTATGAATAAGAAAAAACTAATTATATTTTTCCTTATTGGAGTAATAGCAATATTGGCAATTTTTGCAGGATTATTTGCAAATAAGTTAGTAAATAAACCCATAGTAGACATTGGCTCAAAAAACTCAATAGTATTTTATATTCCTAGTGGTGCAGATTTCAGTTTTGTTCATGATAAACTTATTGACGACAAAATAATAAGCAATGCCAAATCATTTGATTATATGGCAGACATAAAGTCATATAATGACAATATTAAGGCCGGTAGGTATATTATTAAGAATGGAATGACTGCCATGGAATTGGTTAATTTATTACGCTCAGGCGCACAAACTCCCATAAGAGTAACTTTCAACAATATTAGGTTTCTGCCAAATTTTGCATCAAAAGTAAGTCCTAAATTCGAATTCGATTCTATACAATTAATGAACTTACTTACTGACGAAGAATACCTTAAAAAGATAGGATATAATAAGCAAACTATCATTTCTTTATTTTTGCCAAATACATACGAAATGTGGTGGAATACCGATGCTGACAAATTTATTCAGCGCATGAAAAATGAGCACGATAAGTTTTGGAATGACGAAAGAATTGCAAAAGCAAATAAAATTGGTCTTTCGCCACTTGAAGTTTCTATATTGGCATCAATAGTTCAAGAAGAAACCAATAAGCGTAGCGAGATGTCGCGAATAGCTGGCGTATATATCAATAGATTAAATGTTGGCATGCTATTGCAAGCCGACCCCACAGCACGATTTGCTTATGGCGATTTTTCGGTAAAGCGTGTTACCTACGATTATCTTAAAATTGATTCGCCATATAATACATATAAGTATAAAGGACTGCCACCCGGCCCTATTTGCATGGCAAATCCAAGTACTATTGACAAAGTGTTAGATTACGAATCTCATAAGTATTATTATTTCTGTGCTAAGGCAGATAACTCTGGTACTCACGCTTTTGCACGCAATTTGCGCCAGCATAATAATAATGCCAAGGCCTACCACAGATACTTAAATAAGCAAAGAATTTATCGATAGTAGCATCATATTCTGTCATTATGGCAAGGAAACTTATTATGGCATAAATAGTGATAAGCAAGCGCTAGTTATGATTGAATAATAATTTTTAAAACTATAAAAATGACATTACAAACAAATTTAAAGCACTGGGAAACATCTGCAGATGTTGAAAAATGCATCAACCAAGAAGAAAATGTAATGGTATGCTGTGGTCGTATGGGACCAATGTGCGTTCCTGTATATGCTATTATGCAAGATTTAGAAGCTAGTGGAAAATATGACCATATTGCTTTTAGAGATATGCTTTTTGATAGCCCTGAGGCTGCAATTATCCGCAATCTTCCTGAGTGTGCTGGTTTTATGGGTCTTCCATTTACTGTTTATTATAAAAATGGTAAAGTTGTAAAGGCTACTTCTAGTATTCAAAACCTTGATATGGTATTGGATATACTTGATACAGAATTTGCTAAATAATACTCAATATTATTTATACTAAAATACAATTAGCTTCGATACAAAAATATCGGAGCTTTTTTTATTTTACAACAAAAATCATCCTTTTTAGGTCATTTATTTTACTATTTTTGTGCATCTAGAAAAGGAATAAAATAACAATTAAAAAAACAAAGATATGAGCGTTGTATTAACAGATGACAATTTCAAAGAATTAGTATTAGAGTCAAGTGTACCTGTAATAGTTGATTTATGGGCAGAATGGTGTGGACCTTGCCGCATGGTAGGACCATTAGTTGATGAGCTTGCTGTTGAATACGAAGGAAGAGCAATATGTGGTAAGATTGACGTAGATTCAAACCCAGACGTTAGCGTTGAGTATGGTGTACGTAATATCCCTACTATTCTTTTCTTCAAAAATGGAGAACTAGTTGATAAGCAAGTTGGAGCAGTTCCAAAAAGCGTATTGGCTCAAAAATTAGATGCTTTATTGTAAGTAATCTTAATTAAAAATATTAAAAAGCTATCTGAAATTTAATTTAGATAGCTTTTTTTTCATACATTTGAAATCACTATGTCGAACAGAATCAACAGAAACCATATACAAGCTTACTCCAAGCTCGAAATACTTGCCAAGCAAGTGGTAGAAGGCTTTATTACAGGTCTTCATAAAAGCCCTTTTCATGGTTTTTCGGTTGAGTTTGCAGAGCATAGGTTGTATAACCCTGGCGAATCGACCCGAGATATTGACTGGAAACTATATGCCAAAACAGAGAAATACTTTGTAAAGCGATACGAAGAGGAAACAAACCTCCGCTGCCAGATTGTAATTGACAATAGCGCAAGCATGTATTTCCCTTTTGATAAAAAAGTTAACATTACAAATCCCAACAAAATTTTATTCTCGGTATACGCTGCAGCAGCCATTATAGAAATACTAAAAAGGCAGCGCGATGCTTTTGGACTAAGTATTTTTAATGATAGCATTGATTTCTCAAGTGCAAATAAAAGCAATGCCACACATCAGCAATTGATATACTCAAAACTTGAGGAGTTAATAGAAAATAAAGCGCCACAAGAAAATACAAATAGTAATATCGCTGAAGCATTACACCAAATTGCTGAAATGACACACAAACGATCACTAATAATTATATTTAGCGATATGTTTGAAAACAATGAGAATGACGAAGCTATTTTCGATGCTCTACAACATCTAAAACATTTTAAGCATGAGGTAATACTATTTCATGTTGTGCATAATAAGCAAGAAGTAGAATTCGACTTTCAAAACCGACCATATAAATTTATTGATAGTGAGAGTGGCGAAGTTCTTAAACTTAACCCCAAAGACATTAAGGCCGAATACATCAAACAAATTAAGGAATATAACAAACAGCTTAAACTAAAATGTGGTCAGTATAAAATTGATTTTGTGGAAGTTGATATCGAAAAAGGCTTTAATAATGTACTCCTTCCCTATTTGATGAAACGTAAAAAGATGATGTAATTTTTAATAATTGTTAATTGTAAATGATTAATTGTTAATTGCGGTAGATATTTGGTTTGCTTTTAGATTTTGGGTGGCTTAGGAGGATAAATCTTTTGTGAAAATATAAATTTAGAATGCCTCTTTGGCTTTTATTTGATAAACATTCTAAAGTCTGTGAAGCGAATCCTTCGCTCCAAGAGAAGGCTTCGCTAGTAAATATCAGCATACCTAAATTATTGTGTATATTTATTTTACACATAAACTTATAAATTTGCTTTATGCAATTAGAATCAGGGCATTTATACCACATTTACAATCAAGGCAATAACAAACAACAGATTTATTTCAATAGAGAAAACTATTTATTCTTTTTGAAAAAAGTACGTAATACCAATTTGGTATCAAAATACGCTATAAATAAATTGGAATATATTTTTCTATTAGAAGGCGAAAATTATTTGCAAAAAAGCCTGTACTGAGCATGTCGAAGTATAGCTATGGTAATAATTTTTAACGCAGTAATAGGGAAATATAAACGATTTATATGGCGTGTTTTGGTATTAATTTGGTATAACTACATTTTGCCTCATGCTGACATATATGCTTGGTGCCTTATGCCTAATCATTTTCATTTGATGATATTGGTAAATAATGTAGATTTAAAATTTGGTAATAGCAAAGACTTCACCAAACAGAATAATGAGAAATTAAGGTCATTAAATAGTTCTATTGGTATAATGTTACGTTCATACACTGATACAATAAACAAACAAGAAGAAAGATCATGAGCTTTATTTGTAAGCGTACGGTAAACTACATATCTAAAATTCTAGGTTTCCAATTATGAGGTAATAGTTCTTGGAGTTTATAGGCTTTGTGTTCGGGTATTCTATTTATCACATCGCATAGCCAGGTGTGTGGGTTAATGTTATGAACTTTGCATGTTGCAAAGAAGGTGTAAAACATTGCTATATTCTGAGCTGATTCGTGACTACCAGCAAAGAGATAGTTTTTTCTTTCTATAGCTAATGGTCTAATTGCATTTTCGGTACTATTATTATCAATCTCGCACCTTCCATCATTCACATACTCTTTTAGATTGTCAAATATATTTAGAGTATAATTAATAGCTATATGTATTAAACTTTTAGGGAGAGTATTCTCTTTGATAAACAATTGTATGCTTTTCTAGTTCTTCTTCTTTCTGAGCAATCATCTGTTCAAACATTTACAACTGATTGCTATCTACGGGCACATAGCGTTCGCTCTTTGATCCAAAAATCATCCGCTTTAATTCTGCCAATTGACGTTTAAAATCATCTCGTTCTGCAACCAGTTTGTCATACTCTTTTTTAGAGAGAACCACTTCATTATCGGTATATTTGTTAGGCTTTTGCATACTGTAAAGATACAAAAAGAGCCATACAAACCCTATAAACATTGAAGTTTTTTTTACTATTATTTAGATAAATATCTTTCTTTTTTATTTAAACTAACAATGCTTATTCCATCCAAAATCATAATCATTTGAGTGTAGCTTAGTACTACTAGGCCATCTTGAATTTCATATTTTGGAAATTCAAAAACTCCTTTCTCTAGCCTCTTATAGTAAAGTACAAATCCTCCAACTCGCCAATGGAGTAATTTTAGTTTATCTTTTCTCTTATTGATAAAGGCATATACAATGTTTTTGCCTTTATTATCATTCATGTGGTCGCTAACTATACCACTTAAACCATTAAATCCTTTGCGCATATCTACTGCTGATAAATAATAGTAGTATGTGTGTTCTGTCCCTAATCCTAACATAATTATTGCTTTTATATTTGAGCAACAAAAATCATAAGATTTGGGAAACCTCACAATATGTACTTCGCCGTACGCTTACGATAATAACTACTAATGGTACTCATGATTGCTTCGCAATACCGTAACTGTGGCTATGCAAAGAATTTTCGCCTTGAATATGTGAAATATATTATTCACAATTTATTATTTTTCAATGGTGCTCATGAATCGCTTCGCTTATTACCAATTTATTTATCAGCAAGTTTGAATTGTAATTGGTATAAGAAAAAATAAAGAAGACTTATCGGCAAAATGAAGTTCAAAAAAAAGCCCAATAGAGTATCAACTATATTGGGCTTTTCAGTATATATTAGGAAGTGAACTATTTTTTCACACCTTTTTGTTTTGCCATTTCTTCCAATCTAGCTTGGAATTTTGATTTCTTTACAGGCTTTTTCTTATTAGCTTCTAGCTTAGCACGTATTGCATCCTCATCAACAAAGCGACGCATTAGGTACATCTGGCTAAAAGTGATAATATTAGCTAGGAAATAGTAATAACTTAATCCCGAAGCATAATTATTAAAGAAACCCAAGAACATGATTGGCATAAGATACATCATGGTTTTCATACCTGGCATTTGCTGGTTCGAAGCCATCATCTGATTATTCATACGAGTATAAAGAATCGTAGATACTGTCATCAAAAGAGTAAATAAACTGATGTGATTACCATAGAAAGTACTCAATAATGGAATCTGCTGAGTCCATGAGTAAATAGAATCGTATGCCGAAAGGTCATCAGCCCATAGGAATGATTGCTGACGTAATTCGATAGCCGCAGGAAAAAAGCGGAATAGAGCAAACAGAATTGGCATTTGCAATAACATAGGCACACAACCAGCCATAGGATTTACTCCAGCCTTTTTATATAAAGACATGGTTGCTTGTTGCTTTTTAACCGAATCTTCTTTCTTAGGAAATTTCTTAGCTAGCTCATCAATCTCTGGCTTAAGAACTCGCATTTTTGCCGACGACATATATGTTTTATATGCAATTGGAAAAAGTACAACCTTAAGCAATAATGTAAGTACAAGAATAATAATACCATAATTCCAACCAAAACCACTAAGGGCATGAAATACAGGAATTACAACCACTCTATTGATCCAGTGCAGTAAGAAGAAACCCCATCCTAGAGGAACCATACGCTCCAAATCTAATTCATACTTCTTAAGTTCAGAATATTTATTAGGCCCCATATACATATGCATAGCCACCGACTGAAATTCTGAATTATTAGAAAGAGGCACACTAATATCGGCTTTCATATTCTTTAAAAACCTAGAATTAGTACTCTCCTCATTTCCTTCTTGTACAATCTCAGCTTTTGCAAAACTTTCGTCAGCAATAATTACAAAAGAGAAGAACTGTTGCTTAAAAGAAATCCACTTTACCTTTGTCGATAAGTCTTCTTTCTCCTCATCCATAGATGTAAGACTTAGCTCATCAACACTCTCATCATCACCTGAGTAACGGTAAAAAATTGCAGTTTGCTTAGCTTCTTGCTTAGCATCTTTCTCCATTGAAAGCATATCCATATTCAAGTATAATGGAATATCATTCAAGCCCGGAGCTACAAAATCACTCATACCCTGCATATTAAGATTATAATCAATCATATAATCATTGCCGGTAATTGTATAAGCAAATTCTAAATATTTATCTTTAAGAACTTTTCCGTTATTATCATTAGGGTAAATACGCATTGCGAAAGAATAAGTCTCCCCTTCGTGAACGTATATACTATCCTCAACTCTTGAATCAGATTTGGCAATTGGCTCAAAATATAAGGACTTTGATTCAACACGCTTATCATTCAATAAATAGCTAATGCTAGCCGTATTTTTGTCAAACAAAACCAAAGGCATAGTATCATAAGTATGATATTCCTTTAATTCGGCATAAGTTATATTACCACCTTTTGTTGAAACACGGATTTTTATTTTGTCATTCTCAATGGTGATTTCTTTTTCTTCACCATGGCTCATTGCTGCAAAACCACCAAACTTTTGCAACTGCATATCATTTAGCATCGAATCGCTAACAACAGCATTATTGCTCTCAGTTGATTGTTGATTACCAACATCGTCAGCAGCCTTCATCATTTTACGTTCTGTTTCAGCAATACGCGATTGCTCTTTACGAACTTCATTCAATGAATCCTGACGAGCCATTTCTACTTTTTGCTGTGCAATATCTTCCTCAGAAGGGGCTACATACCACGAGTATCCTACTAAAATTAGGAAAATAAAAAAGAAACCTAGTATCGTATCTTTATTCATAACTATTAATGTTTTATATAAAAGCCAAAGGTAATTTTATGATTCTAAAATTAACCTTAAAAAAGCTTAAAATTTGCGACTGCAAAGGTACAATTTAATTAGACGTAATTTATGGTAAATATTTGTAAGGATTTAATTGTTGAAAGGGGTTGAAAGGGGTTGAAAGAGGTTGAAAAGGGTTGAAAGAGGTTGAAAGGGGTTGAAAGAGGTTGAAAAGGGTTGAAAGAGGTTGAAAGAGGTTGAAAGAGGTTGAAAGGGGTTGAA
>Ga0256842_1002214_pt1 | contig 14303 bp, 10 predicted proteins | sample 4559240metaG_FD_185973 | JGI IMG/M metagenome (GOLD analysis project Ga0256842, IMG submission 185973) | Hydrothermal vent microbial communities from Guaymas Basin, Mexico - 4559-240 | ecosystem: Environmental > Aquatic > Marine > Hydrothermal vents | place: Mexico: Guaymas Basin | collected...
AAACCGAAGGTCCCTCCTACAGTTGGGATCTATTGTCAGATACCCCAGGATCATGGGATCGATAGGGTTTTGGATAGAAAACTCATTGAGTTTGCTAAACCAGCATTGGAGAAAGGAGAGAGGGTAAAGGCCGAGTTTGAGATACGAAATACAGATCGTACAACGGGTGCAATGTTGAGCGGTCAGGTGTGTAAAAAATATGGTGAAAGGGGTCTTCCAGAGGATACGATTTACTTTAAATTTAAAGGAGTTGCTGGCCAGAGTTTTGGGGCTTGGCTTGCAAAGGGATTGACCTTTGAATTAGAGGGTATGGCAAATGATTATGTGGGTAAGGGGATGTCAGGAGGGAAGATTATTATATATCCGGATAAAACCGTTGATTATAAGTCAGAGAATAACATAATAATCGGCAATACCGCATTCTATGGGGCTATTATGGGTGAGGCCTATATTCGTGGAAGGGCAGGTGAAAGGTTTTGTGTAAGGAATTCTGGCGTGTATGCAGTGGTTGAGGGTATTGGCGACCATGGATGTGAGTATATGACGGGAGGAAGGGTGGTAGTGATAGGCCCTACAGGGAGAAATTTTGCTGCTGGTATGTCGGGTGGAATTGCCTATGTATGGGACGTCTATGGCAATTTTAAGGATAAATGCAATTTAGAAATGGTGGGATTAGAGCGGGTGGTTGAGGATGAAGATGTAGAGGTTGTCCTTCAATTGTTGCAAAATCATTATCGCTATACTGGTAGTTTGGTGGCAAAACAGATAATAGATGATTTTAATAAAGAGGTTAATCGGTTCGTTAAGGTAATCCCTTATGAATATAAGAGGATACTTCAGCAAAGGCTTTTGGAGGAGGAATTAGGCCTCACGGAGGTATCTGATGGCTAAGGACGTGAAGGGTTTTTTGAAGATACAAAGATCTGGGTGTATATATCGTCCGATTGAGGAACGAATAAAGGATTTTGAAGAGGTTTTTGTCCTTCGCCCAGATGAAAAGACAGTCGAACAGGCTATGAGATGTATGGATTGTGGCACGCCTTTTTGCCACTGGGCCTGTCCGGTTGGTAATTACATACCTGAGTGGAATGAATCGGTTGCGATGGAAAAATGGGAACGGGCATATGAATTGCTCTCGTTTACAAACAATCTTCCGGAGGTAACTGGTAGAGTTTGCCCTGCTCTATGTGAATATGGGTGTGTGTTGGGTATAAATTCCGATCCAGTTACTGTAAGGGAAAATGAATTAAGTATAGTGGAGCGTGCCTTTGCCAGTGGATTGGTGAAGCCAAGGCCCCCTGAAAAACGCACAGGAAAAACGGTTGCAGTGGTTGGTTCAGGCCCGGCTGGGTTAGCCTGTGCTGACCAATTAAACAAGGCTGGACATAAGGTTGTTGTATTCGAGCGCGATGACTGTATAGGTGGACTTATGCGTTATGGAATACCCGATTTTAAATTGAAAAAATCGATTTTGGATAGACGAATAGAGATCTGGAAGAGGGAGGGAATAGAGTTTCAAACAAATGTATGGATAGGGAGGGATTATCCCACTGAGAGGTTGTTAAAAGAGTTTGATGCTGTCTGTTTGGCCGGAGGGGCGAGGAATCCCCGCGATCTAAGCATCCCCGGAAGGGATTTGAAAGGGATTCATTTGGCGTTAGAATACCTTACCCAATCTAATAGGAGGGTTGCTGGAGATGAGATAGAAGGGGAGTTGATTGATGCAAGGGATAAGGTGGTTGTGGTTATTGGTGGAGGAGATACTGGAGCAGATTGTGTGGGGACAGCCAATCGACAAGGTGCAGTGAAGGTGTATCAGATAGAGGTCCTCCCTCAACCTCCAAAAGAGAGGCCACCAGATCAGCCCTGGCCTATTTATCCCAGACTTTTTAAGACCTCTACAAGCCATGAAGAAGGATGTGAAAGGATTTGGTCTGTGCTTACCAAGGAGTTTATAGGTAGAAATGGCAGGGTTATTGGGGTAAGGTGTGTAAGAGTGGAATGGGACAAGGATGAGACTGGCCGGTGGCAGATGAAAGAGATTCCTAATAGTGAGTTTGAGTTGCGGGCTGATTTGGTCTTGATAGCCATTGGGTTTCTTGGTCCTGAACATAAGGGTATGTTAGATGAGTTAGGGGTAGGATACGATAATCGGGGAAATGTTAAGACCGATTGGCGATTTATGACCTCAATCAAAGGGGTTTTCTCTGCTGGAGATATGCATAGAGGCCAATCTTTGGTTGTTTGGGCTATATCTGAAGGTCGAAAGTGCGCTCATTTTATTGATGAGTATCTTATGGGCAAATCTTATCTGCCGTGTTTCTAATATACGTTCACATCCCTTTTTGTTTGCGAAAGTGTCCTTACTGTGATTTTTTCACTATTCCCTATCGAAGGGAAATGGAGCAAAAGTTGATAGAGTTTGTCTCGAGTCAGTTGAAGTTGTATTGTGATAGGTTCCCCGTCTTGGGCAGAAAAGTTGATACTATCTATTTTGGAGGAGGAAGCCCTTCTTGTGTAAGCGAAGGATTGTTATATGAGATAATCCGATTGCTTGCGAGGTATTTTGATCTTTCTTCAGTAAAGGAATGTAGTATAGAGGTAAATCCTGGCGATGTATCGTTGTCTAAAATAAAGGCTTGGAATGAGATCGGGGTAAACCGAGTTAGTGTGGGTGTCCAGTCCTTTAACGATAGAATACTTTCTATATTAGGTCGCAATCACGGATGTAAGGAGAATTTTCAGGCCTTGGATGTGTTAAGTGAGGTCTTTGATCGATTATCTGTTGATTTGATCTTTGCTGTTCCCGGACAAGAGATTGAGGACTGGAATAGGGATTTGGAGATTTTTTATCGTAGATTTTCTAACCGAGTAGACCATATCTCTATCTACAGTTTGACCATAGAAAAGAATACTGAGTTTTATCTCAGATATGGGGATGTAGACCTTTCAGATGTAAGTAGGCAGATGTATGAGATAGCAGATAGAAACCTTGCTAAAATGGGATTTCAGTGGTACGAGATAAGTAATTTTGCCCGACCGGGCAAGGAGTGTAAGCACAATTTGGGTTATTGGACGGGTGCAGAGTATCTTGGATTAGGTCCAAGTGGATGGTCGTTTTTAAATGGAATAAGGTTTTCTATGGATTGGGAAGGTAATATTATTGAAGACCGATTGAATTATGGGAAGGCAAGTCGGGAAAAGGTTGTTTTATGCCTTCGTACTCGAGAGGGGGTAGGAGAAGAGGATTTATTGCCTGATCAGTTGCAAGTGCTTTCAGATCTGGGGAAAAGAATGGGTTGGGTGAAGAGATATGGAGATAGGTTTGTGTTAACTCTTTTAGGCCGACTCTTTGCTGATGAACTCGCAACCTATTTGATTTAATATGGGGTAAATGGAATGGAACCATTCTGGATAATTCCGTCTAAAAGGGGACAGAATATATGACTGGACTCGTTATTGGCCAATTTATTTGACTTACACGACATATTATAGGCTTATGGCAAATTTAAAGACCTTGACGATGTGGTCTGAGATGGTATAATTATGATTCGCCGATGGTTAACATTAAAGAGGAGGTGTAAAGTTGGCGTTATTGAAGGACAAAAAGGCTGAGATTATAAAGGAATTTGGTGACCATCCGAATGATACTGGGTCTGCTTCGGTTCAAATTGCCTTGCTTACAGAGAGGATTAATCAATTAAATGAGCATTTTAAAGTGCATCGGAAGGATTTCCATTCCCGATTAGGGCTCTTAAAATTGGTGAATCGAAGGAGGAATCTGCTTTCTTATTTAAAACGCAAAGACCCTAAAAAATATCAAGAAGTGATTTCTAAACTGGGGTTGAAGAAATGAGCCGCCGATTGGATTTTACAGTTCATCGTGTGAGCCGAAAGTTAGGGCGGCATGATCTCATATTAGAGACTGGTAAACTTGCCAGGCAAGCAAATGGTGCAGTATTGGTTAAATATGGTGCTACAGCAGTTTTAGTTACTGCTTGTATGTCTCTTGAGAAACGTGAAGGGATTGATTTTTTCCCTTTGATGGTGGAATATAGGGAAAAACAGTATGCAGCAGGAAAGATCCCCGGAGGTTTTTTTAAGAGAGAAGGCAAACCGACAGAAAAGGAAGTTCTTTCTTCCCGACTTATTGATCGTCCTATAAGGCCTTTGTTTCCTAAGGACTTGGTAAATGAAGTCCAAGTTGTTGCCCAGGTTCTCTCCAGCGATCCGGATTACGATCCGGATGTTTTTGCAATTATTGGGGCATCGGCTGCCTTAACAATTTCTAATATTCCGTTTAATGGCCCTATTGCTGCAGTAAGGATTGGTAAGTTGGAAGATGGATTGATACTTTTTCCTACTTATGATGAACAGGAGAATGGTGTATTGGATCTTTGTATAACGGGGAAGGTCGGAAAGATTATTATGATAGAATCAGGTTCGCGTGAAATTTCAGAGGAAGATATGGCCTCGGCTATGCATTATGCTGAAGGCTTTTTTAAAGACATCATAGATATGCAAGAGGAATTGCGCCGATTGGCAGGTAAGGAAAAGATCTCTTATGAACCATTTGCCTTGCCGGAAGGGTTGATCGAAGAAGTCGAAAATAGGTTTTTGCCAGACCTTGAAGACATTACGCGTATTCCAGAGAAGGAAGTCCGCATAGAGAAATTCAATCTATTGGTAGATAAAGCAGTTGAAGAGTTGGTTAGTTCTCAAGAAGAGGCATTGTATACCGATATAGATGTTAAGCGGGCATTATCTGAGGTGGAGAAAAAATTAGTTCGTTTGGCTATATTGCGAGATAGGAGACGGGTGGATGGTAGGGCGTTGGATGAGATAAGGCCAATTGCTTGTGAGGTCTCTGTTCTCCCCAGAACGCATGGGTCCAGCCTGTTTACTCGAGGACAGACACAAAGTTTGTGTATTACCACCTTAGGGACAAAGTCAGATGAGCAGATGATAGAGGGTCTTGAGGAGGAGAGTTATAAGAATTTTATGCTTCATTATAGTTTTCCGCCCTTTAGTGTAGGCGAGGTTAAGCCTATAAGAGGACCGGGCCGAAGGGAGATCGGTCACGGCGCCTTGGCTGAGAGGGCAATTAGGTATGTAATGCCATCTAAGGAAGAATTCCCTTATACTGTAAGGGTGGTCTCGGAGATTTTGGAATCGAATGGTTCTTCTTCTATGGCAACGGCGTGCGCTGCGAGTTTATCTCTTATGGATGCAGGTGTCCCAATTGCCAAGCCTGTTGCTGGTATTGCTATTGGTTTGGTGAAAGAATCAGATACGGATTATGTCCTGTTGACGGATATTGCTGGCCTTGAGGACCATTACGGGGATATGGATTTTAAGGTGGCAGGAACTAAAGATGGTATTACTGCTATCCAAATGGATTTGAAGGTGGATGGGATTACATTGGAGATGGTAAAGGAGGCCCTTTCTTTAGCCAAAAAGGCAAGAGAAGAGGTGTTAGAGGTGATGAATTCTGTGTTGGATAAGCCAAGGCCTCAGATATCTCCTTATGCCCCAAGGGTAACTGTGGTAGAGATACCCGAGGATAAAATCCGTGATCTAATTGGCCCTATGGGCAAGAATATAAAGAGAATTATTGCAGAGACTGAATCCTCAATAGATATTGATCCATCTGGCCAAGTGACAGTTTCTGCCCCAAATACCGAGACGTTAAATAGAACATTGGAGATGATAGAGATCTTTACGAGTGAACCTGAGGTCGGTAAGATATATGATGTGAAGATTACTCGAATAGTAAACTTTGGGGCCTTTTGCGAACTCCCTTCAGGCAAAGAGGGGCTTATCCACATATCTGAGATTGCTGATTCTTTTGTCTCAAATGTGGAGGATTATCTGAAGGTGGGCGATCGTCTTAAGGCCAAGTTGATAAAGATCGATGAACTTGGCCGATTGAACTTTAGCCTTAAACAGGCTAAACAAGAGTAAGAGTAATAAACGCTACGTAGTAATGTATGAGCGCGGAGAAGAGATCCTTGGTATTTCGTTTTTGGTATTGGCTCTAATCCTATTTGGGAGCCTTTTTTCTTATAACCCAATCGATGTCCCATTTCTTTCCTATCCAATTCATCAGGGAATGCCGCATAATTACCTGAGTTATGTGGGTGTTTATTTGGCATTTTTTTTACGGTTTATATTAGGTTGGGGGGCAATAGTTATCCCTGTTCTATTTCTTTATTGGGGAATAGTAAAGATTATCCGCTTGGAGGAGAAATTAAGTATATATGCGAATCCTTCACTATTGTCGGTTGTTTTTTTCCTTTTGTTTGTTTCTGTCTTGATGAGTTTATTGGTGAATAATAGAGGAGATGTTTTATCTTTTTCTATGGGAGGGCTTTTGGGGCATACTTTTGCTCGATTTTTGCTTACTTACTTTGGAGGTTTTGGCGCCTGGGTTATTGCTTTAGGGTTGTTTTCACTTTCGTTTGTTATGTTAACCCATATATCTATCCTCTCCGTAGCGAGATTTTTCCTTCGTCCGATAGTATTTGTGGCAGGCCTGTTGAGACGGTTGAAGGGGAGAAGAGGAGAGAGAGACAAGGGAACAAATATGGTGAAAAAACGAAGATCTAAGTCTGAAATCAAACGGCGTTCAATCTTACCAGAATCTAAGAAAAAGGCATTGATTGAGGGGGTTCCCAGGGAATTGGAAGAGATTGAGGAAGTTGAGGAGGAAGAAGAACTTGAATTGTTTGATATAGAGGGGGAAGATGATGATCAAGAAGAAAAAGTGGAGTTGGAGGAAGATTTTGAAATTGTTTCTTCGGAAGGGAAACGGCTTAATCCCCCTAAAAGGGGAGAATATAAACTCCCCCCCATTGACTTATTGGATGTTCCAATAAGAGGCAGAGGAGAGAAGGAAGACGTCAAAGAGAAGGCCAGGATTATTGAGCAGAGCCTTGCTGAATTTAATATTCCAGTAAAGGTTGTAAATGTTGAATCTGGACCGGTGATAACCAGATATGAGTTAGAACCTGCTCCAGGGGTGAAGATTCAGAAGATAGTAAATCTGAGCGATGACCTTGCCTTGAATCTACGTGCCAGTTCTATTCGTATAGTGGCCCCTATACCTGGAAAAGGCGCAGTTGGAATAGAGGTTCCTAATCAACATAGAGAGGCAGTTTTTATTCGGGATATAGTTTCTTCTCCTGAGTTTAGCCAATTAAATTCGCCACTTGCTTTGGGTTTGGGGAAGGATACTGCAGGTCATCCTGTAGTGGCTGATTTGAGGGATATGCCACATTTATTGATTGCTGGTGCTACTGGTTCGGGTAAAACAGTCTGCGTTAATGCCCTCATTGTCTCTATGCTTATGAAGGCTTCGCCTAAGGAATTGAGATTTATTATGGTGGATCCTAAGATGGTTGAAATGCACCAGTACAATAAATTGCCTCACCTTCTCTGTCCAGTGGTTACCGATGTAAAGAAGGTCTCTTCTGCATTGGACTGGCTCATCGCTGAAATGGAGAAGAGGTACCAAATACTTGCTCGGGAAGGTGTGCGTAATATAAGATTTTACAACGAACGGCATAAAGATGATCCTATGTGTTATATCGTGTTGATTATAGATGAGTTGGCTGATATTATGTCTGTTGCCCAGAGTGAAGTGGAGACAGGAATTGCTCGTTTGGCTCAGTTGTCCCGAGCAGTTGGGATTCACTTAATCTTGGCCACACAAAGGCCTTCGGTGGATGTTATAACCGGTGTAATTAAGGCAAATTTTCCAGCCAGGATATCCTTTAAGGTGGCCTCAAGGGTGGATTCTCGTACGGTCCTTGATAGTATTGGTGCGGAAAAATTGTTGGGTAAGGGAGATATGTTGTTTATGCGTCCGGGTGCAGTTAAAGTGCAGAGGATACAGGGTGCTTATGTCCAAGATAGAGAGATAGAACGGATTGTGGATTATATCTGTGGCCAGGCCGAGCAGAAATTCGATGATTCGGTGGTAAAGGCTCAAGAAAAGGTAGGGGTGTTTGGAGAGAAAGATGATTTATTCGATGCAGCGGTGGATATTATCCTTACCACAGGACAAGCCTCTGTTTCTATCTTACAAAGGCGGATGAGATTGGGGTATGCTCGGGCTGCTCGGCTTATTGATATGATGGAAGAGGAGGGAATTGTTGGGCCGTATCGAGGGAGTCGGCCAAGAGAGATATTGATTGATCGGGAAGAATGGTTGAGGAGGAAAAGTCCTTATGCCGGAGAGAATTGATTTAAAATCTGTGCGCGAGGCGAAGGGTATAACGATAGATAAGGTCTTTGAGGATACGAAGATACCTAAGCGGGTTATAGTAGCACTGGAAACTGGTGATTTTTCTGACCTTTTTTTAAACCAGGTCTATGTTAAGGGGTTTGCCAAGAGTTATGCTCGGTATTTGGGGTTGGATCCAAAGGAAGTTTTAAGAGATATATTCCCAGAAGAATGTACTGAAGTAAAACCAGAGATTAAAAAAGGGAATGAACCATCTGCTACTAAAAAAAATTATGGGGTTGAGCAGGTGCTTGCTGTGATTAGGGATTGGTTGATTTTCCTTTTTTCTCTCTTGGTTTCTCTCTTTGTTAAGATCCCTAAGCGGGTCTATATGGGCATTGCTATTGTTTTATTGGGGATTTTTTTGGTGCTTTCTGTTTTTCATAAGCAAGTTAGCAACGAGATGGATAATGTAACTGGTGTTTCTCAAAGCGAGAGATCAATTGATAATAATGAAGATAGTGCCGTTGTTTCAAAAGGGGGAGTATCGGAAAGAGATGTATCGGAGGAAGGTAAGGGCGCTGTTCCAATGGGTAAGGAGAAGTTTAGCATCTTTGTTCAAGCAAATGATGATTGCTGGATGAGAGTTAAATCGGACGGGGAAGAACTTTTTGTGGGAGTATTGAGGAGAGGCGATATTGAAAATTGGTCAGCAAAGAATGAGATTTCCCTTTGGGTTGGTAATGCCGGGGCATTGAAAATTAGATGTGATGGTAAGGTCTATGATAAGATAGGTCGAAAAGGACAGGTAATAAAGAATATAGTCTTTTCTCCTGACTGTTCATACCATATTAGGAGGAGATAATTCTTAAGTTATGGCAAGGCCCACCTTTTCTGTGATAACACTTGGTTGTCCTCGAAATTATGTGGATAGTCAGTTTTTAGTAAAAGAAGGTATAGATAAAGGGTGGGAATATGTCTCCCAATTCGATGAAGCAGATTATGTGTTTATAAATACCTGTGGATTTATTCAGCCAGCAATAGAGGAGAGTATAGATATCATACTGCAGATCGAAGAGTTGTATCAAGAAGGGAAGGTGAAAGAGGTTTGGATTGTAGGTTGTTTAGTGGAGAGATTTGAGAAGGAGTTGAAAAAAGAGTTTCCTTGGGCTCAGTTCCGAGGTTGTATTGACCCTCGTAGATTATCTGTTCGACCAATTGTCTTTGCCGAGGGAGGTTATGCTTATGTAAAGATATGCGAGGGTTGTATAAGTTTATGTAGTTTTTGTACTATTCCGAGTATAAGGGGGCCATTACGCTCGCGCAGAATAGAGGATGTGGTTTCTGAAGTTAGATATGTTAGTGAAAAATTAGGCAAAGGTGAGGTAGTCTTAGTGGGGCAAGATACCACTGCCTACGGAATAGATATTTATAGAAAGCCGGCATTAGAGGACCTCTTAAATGCAATATTGGACCAAACTAATGTTAGGTGGATTAGACTAATGTATGCCTATCCTTCACGGATAGGTGAATCTCTCTTGGATTTAATTGCGCACAATAATAGAATAGTGCCATATATAGATCTGCCAATACAGCATATAAATTCTGCAGTATTAAATCGCATGAACAGGGGATATGACCAGAAGGAATTGGATTATATATTTGATGGAGTGAGGGAGCGAGGAATAAAGGTTAGAACCACGATTATAGTGGGGTTTCCGGGTGAAGGGAGAAAGGAATTTTCCCAGTTGCGGCGATTTTTAGAAGAGAGAAAGGAGATTGTTAGAATAGGGGTGTTTAGATTTTATCCTGAAATTGGCACCCCTGCCTATAGTCTACAACCAAGGCCAAAACCATCTACTGTGAAAGGGAGATATTACCGAATGAGAAGATTGGCTAATGAGAGGTTGATGGAGTTTAAGCAGTCTTTATCTGGGCAGGTTCTGGATGTGATAGTCGATGGATTTATCCCAGAGATTGGCTTATATCTTGCCAGGACATACTGGGATGCACCAGAGGTAGATGATATTCTTTATCTCCATTCGGAGACAGAACTGTTCTCAGGTGATCTGGTAAGAGCAAGGATATCTTACTCAAAAGGAGAGTTAATTGGTGAAGTGGTTGATTAAGCAGGTATCTGGGCGGAGATTTGAAGAATTGCCGAGTATAGCCCAAAGATGGGCAGGGCCTTTTTATTGGTTGCTGTTTAATCGTCGAAGGATTATGTTTGAAAACTTATCTTGTGTTTTTCCTGAATGGGATGGAGAAAAAAAGAAAAAGGTATCTCGTAAAAGTTTATTTTATATGCTTCTTGCGGTCTTGGATACGGTTTGGTGGTATGACTGGCACTCTCGAGAAAAGGAAAAAAGTCGAGATTGGTTGCTTAATGAATGCATTAAATTCTCGGGGGTAGAGAGTAAGGATTTAATTTTAGAACGGGGCGGTCTTGTCTGTACTGCCCATTATGGCACTTTTCCCGGTGTGGCCCAGTTTTTTGCCTTTCATCGGCCTACTGGTGTGTTTTTGAAGAAAATAAAAAATCCATATCTTCAAGGTTGGTCAGATAAGATAATACGAGAGATGGGGCTTGTCCCTCTCTATGTCGGTGAAATGAAATCAGTTAAAAAGGCAGCAAAAATTCTTAAGGAAAAGGGGGTATTGGTAGTCTTATTGGACCAGCATTTTGGGAGAAGGGGGCGGATAAAGGTTAATTTTTTCAATCGGCCTGCGTTTGCTGCTGGAGGGGCGGTTGATTTGTCTCTACGTATGAGGAGGCCAGTGGTTGCTATGTTTTGTTCCAGGGGGGTGGGAGATATTACAGTGATAGATAAAGGTGTCCTGTGGGACAGGGATGATGTTTCGGTTCAAGAGATTGTTCAAAATTTCACAACTTCCTTGGAAAGTGTTATAATGTCTAATCCAGAACAGTGGGCTTGGCTTCATCGTAGGTGGAAGGCATGAGAATAAGGTTGGATGTTGGATACGATGGGACCAGTTTTTATGGATGGCAGGTCCAATCGGGTAGAAGAACGGTCCAAGGTGAATTGCAATCGGCTCTTTGTCAGTTGTTGCATAGAAAGGTTTCTTTAATTGCCAGTGGGCGGACAGATGCTGGGGTCCATGCCCGATTGCAGGTGGTAGTATTTGACATTGAACAGGTGCAAGTGCCAGTTGAGAAGATTGCTTTGGCATTAAGTCCTTTTTTGCCGGATGATATAGTAGTTTATAGTTCTTCTTTGGCTATAGGCGGGTTTCATCCTCGCAAAGATTGCAAGGAAAAAGTTTATCGTTATTTTTTTAACTGGGGTATTAGACATCCAATATTGAATCGATATTCGCTCTTTGTAACTGAAGAGATGTGGAATAAAATAAAGGCATTATCTTGGCAATTTAGTCGGGAGGGGCGTTTTTCAGTGTTTGCGTGTAATCGGGGGGATGGAAGTCATCTAAGTAACCGGATTTGGCAAGTTTGTGTAGATACGGGTAGTATTAATGAACGTATTGGGTTTGTGGAGTTTAAGAGCAAGGGATTTTTGTATAAAATGGTGCGGAGAATGGTGGGGTTGTTGTTAGACATCGCTTGGGGAAGATTCCCTGAATCAGTGATAGAAGATATCTTTGCGGGAAAGGAATTGGAATGGAATACCGCTCCTGCTCAAGGGTTGTTTTTGTGGGATGTGAGGTATTGAGAGTTTATAGGACCTTGTTTAAGTGTAGGGGTGAGTAGTTTACAAGAAAACTAAGGTATTCTGGTTGGATAATGAAGAATGAAGGAGGAGAAATGATAAAGGCGGTTATAGATGGGTTTAAGGTAGAGGTGCCGGAGGGCACAACTATTCTTGATGCGGCAAAGACGGTCCAAGTCAAGATCCCCACTCTTTGTAAGCATCCTGACTTGCCTCCATCGGCGTCTTGTGGGATCTGTATTGTTCGAGTAAAGGGAGCGAATAAGATGTTAAGGTCTTGCTGCACTCCAATAGAAGATGGTATGGAGATAATTACAAATGATCCTGAGATTGTACAGGTGCGGCGGACGGTTTTGGAACTTATCCTCTCTAATCACCCCAATGAGTGTTTGACATGTGGACGAAATAATAATTGCGAATTGCAACGTCTTGCTGCAGAGTTTGGCATACGTGAAGAGCGGTATCCAAAGGTGTTAAGGGAAATACCCGATGATGTTTCTACTGGCACGATAGAGTTGCATCCTCAAAAATGTATTTTGTGTGGTCGGTGTGTGGAGGTTTGTCAAGAGGTTCAGGATGTCTGGGCCTTGTCTTTTCTGGAAAGAGGATTTAATACCAGGATATCTCCTGCGGGGGATATATCTCTTGGGGAGTCTCCTTGTGTGAAGTGTGGACAGTGTTCAGCCCATTGTCCTACTGGGGCAATCTTTGAAAAAGATGATACCGAAAGGGTTTGGAGTGCTCTGCGAGATTCAGATAAATATTGTGTTGTGCAGATAGCACCGGCAGTAAGGGTGGCAATAGGGGAGGCGTTTGGCTATCCTTATGGGACCAACCTTACTGGAAAATTGTATGCGCTTCTCAGGCGTTTAGGGTTTAAGGCAGTCTTTGATACATCCTTTGGCGCAGATGTTACCGTTATGGAAGAGGCAAGCGAGTTTGTTAAGAGATTTAAAGAGAAGATTGGGCCACTTCCTCTTATAACCACTTGTTGTCCGTCATGGGTTGATTTTATGGAGAAGTTCCACACTGATATGATAGAGCACTTTTCGTCGGCAAAGTCTCCACATGAGATGTTGGGCGCCCTGTCAAAGACATATTATGCCCAGAGAATGGGATTGGATCCAAGTAAGATCTTTATGGTCTCGATTATGCCTTGTACGTCCAAAAAATACGAGATTACTCGTACTGAAGAGATGTTTGCTTCAGGGTATCAGGATATAGATGTAGTTCTTACTACTCGGGAACTCTCTCGAATGATAAAGCAAGCAGGGATAGATTTTAATAACCTACCTGACGAAGAACCAGATCATATTTTAGGTGATTATACTGGTGCAGGTGTTATTTTCGGTGCCACAGGAGGAGTGATGGAGGCAGCATTGAGGACTGCTTATTATTTGATTACTGGGAAAAATCTCAAAAAGGTTGAGTTTAAAGAGGTGAGAGGCTTAGATGGAGTGAAGGAATGCACTGTGAAGATAAACGGCACGGAGGTTAGGATTGCAGTTGCCCATGGATTATCTAATGTGGAGACGGTGTTGAACAAGGTAAGAGAAGCCAAACTAAAAGGGGAGGACCTCCCTTACCACTTTATTGAAGTAATGGCCTGTCCTGGTGGATGTGTAGGAGGGGGTGGTCAGCCCTATGGTGTGACAGATGAGTTGCGTATTGCTCGAGCCAAAGGATTATATCAAGATGACGAGCATAGAATTAGATATTCGCATGAGAACCCATATGTAAAGCAGTTATATGAAGAGTTCCTTGGACATCCTCTTTCCGAGAAGTCTCACAAACTATTACATACTCATTATGAGGCAAGGCCGATATATGTGCGCTGATACAATAAGACAAAGCAGGGATACAGGATTTATTCCTCACGATGAGATTGAGGAAATACTATCTCGTCCGATACAAGAAGATTGGGCGAGGTTAGAGGAAATATTGTCTAAATCTCTTGCTATTGAGACGTTAAGTCCGGAAGAGACTGCCTATTTGTTAAAGATAAAATCCCCTGATATGTGGGATCGGATATTTGAAACGGCATTAAAGGTTAAGAAGAAGGTCTATGATAACCGTATTGTAACATTCGCTCCTTTATATTTGGCAAATCTATGTATAAATAACTGCCTTTATTGCGGGTTTAGAAGAGATAACAATCTGATGCAAAGGAGAAAACTATCTATTGAGGAGGTAATATCTGAAACTGAGGTCCTATGTGGGGAAATTGGACATAAACGGTTGATCGTTGTCTATGGTGAACACCCAGATACATGGATAGATTATATCTGCGATACAATAAAGACAATATATTCGGTAAAGGTTCCGACAAAGCGAGGTTATGGCTCGATTCGTCGTGTAAACGTAAATGCTTCCCCTATGTCAGTAGAGGA
>Ga0256842_1002215_pt1 | contig 14301 bp, 17 predicted proteins | sample 4559240metaG_FD_185973 | JGI IMG/M metagenome (GOLD analysis project Ga0256842, IMG submission 185973) | Hydrothermal vent microbial communities from Guaymas Basin, Mexico - 4559-240 | ecosystem: Environmental > Aquatic > Marine > Hydrothermal vents | place: Mexico: Guaymas Basin | collected...
TGGTGGTCTCCTCACTTACACCGATGAGATTACGCGCCAGCTTGCGCCAGTAGCAGGGATCTTCGTCGAGGGTGTTGTTGAGCAGGGTATCGACGATACGGATCTCCTCGTGGTCGGTACACACCGGCGGCTTGGTGCCACTGCGCTCAAACTCCTCCTCCCGCTCCACGCCGCGATGCACCAACAGGGTAGCGTCGCCGCCGTCGTCGAGAATCATGGTGGGTCCATCGGGAAAGCTGAGGGTTTTCTTGGTATATTCCCAGTATTCTTCCAGACTTTCCCCTTTTATGGCGAACACCGGCACGCCGGTGGCGGCAATGGCGGCGGCGGCATGATCCTGAGTGGAGTAGATGTTGCAGCTGGCCCAGCGCACGTCGGCACCCAACGCTACCAGGGTTTCGATGAGAACCGCGGTCTGAATAGTCATGTGCAAAGAGCCGGAGATACGCGCCCCTTTGAGGGGCTGACTGTCGCGGTATTCGTCGCGCACCGCCATCAGGCCGGGCATTTCAGTCTCGGCGATGGTGATCTCCTTGCGCCCCCAGTCTGCCAGTTGCATATCCTTGACGATTGATTCACTGCTTACTGCGGCCATGGGTTTTTATCTCCTTTATTACTGACTTGAGTTGGATAAAAAATGCCGCCGGGAACACACGCCCGGCGGCACAATTGCTGTTAACATTCGCTTTACAGTCCGGCGCGCTGACGCAGAGAGTCGACGCGATCGCAGCGCTCCCAGGTAAATTCCGGCAATTCCCGGCCAAAGTGACCGTAGGCGGCGGTATGGCGATAGATGGGACGGAGCAGATCGAGGGTGTCGATGAGGCTGGCCGGACGCAGGTCAAACTCTTCGCGCACGATGGCGGCAATTTTATCCGACGGCAACACGCCGGTGCCGAAGGTGTTTACCATCACCGATACCGGCTCGGCCACGCCGATGGCGTAGGCTATCTGCACCTCACATTTTTGCGCCAGAGCTGCGGCTACCACATTTTTGGCCACATAACGCCCCATGTAGGAAGCGCTGCGGTCGACCTTGGAGGGATCCTTGCCAGAAAACGCCCCGCCGCCGTGAGAACCCTGACCACCGTAGGTATCGACAATAATTTTGCGCCCGGTAAGGCCGCAATCACCCATGGGGCCACCGATGACAAAACGGCCGGTGGGATTGATATAGTATTTGGTATCGGCATCGACAAGAGCGGCGGGCAGCACTTTTTTGACCACCTCTTCCATCACCGCTTCTTCGATCTGGGCATGACTGGCATCAGGATGGTGCTGGGTGGAGATAACCACGGCATCAACACGCCGCGGCTTGTCGTCGACATACTCGATGGACACCTGTGACTTGCTGTCGGGGCGCAAAAAATCGATAACACCGTCTTTACGCGCCGTCGCCATACGTTGGGTAAGCTGATGAGCCAGCATGATGGGCATGGGCATAAACTGGGCGGTATCGTTACAGGCGTAACCGAACATCAGCCCCTGATCCCCGGCGCCCTGATCTTTGTACAACCCCTCGCCGGCGGTAACCCCCTGCGAAATATCGGGCGACTGGCGATCCAGCGATACCAGCACCGCACAAGTGTCGGCATCAAAACCGATGGCGGAATCGGTAAAACCGATTTCGCGTACGGTCTGACGCACGATTTCGGCATAATCGACCCGTGCTTCGGTGGTAATTTCACCGGCCAGTACCACCATACCGGTGGTGATGAGAGTTTCGCAGGCCACGCGAGCATATTTATCCTGACTCAAAATCGCGTCGAGAACGGCATCAGAGATCTGATCCGCCATTTTATCGGGATGGCCCTCACTTACCGATTCGGAGGTAAACATAAAATCTGTCATTGGCATTGCGGTTATATTCCTTTCAGAAATTTATCAGACAAACTCCCACCCTACTTCCACATCGGGCAGATAGATCTTCATTTGACGTTCAACGCACTCTTTTACTTCATCGGCGGTGGTCAGCGCCAGTATTTTTGTCAACAGTTCACGGCCATTTTCGCTGTGCCACTGACCAAGCAGCTTTTTTACCTGCGAAATTCCGCCGCTGTTCATGGACAGTTCGCTGTAGCCCATGGCCAGCAACAGCATGGCGTAGATCGGTTCCGCCGCCATCTCACCGCAAATACAGGCGGGGATACCCTCACGTTGAGCCGCCTCGGCTACCATGGTGAGAGCGCGTAAAATGGCGGGATGGAGCGGCTCGTACAGATAAGCAACGTGCTCGTTGCCGCGGTCAATAGCCAGACAGTACTGGATAAGATCGTTACTGCCAACCGAGAAAAAATCGACCTCGCGGGCAAACACGTCGCAAAGCAGCACCGCCGACGGCGTTTCCACCATGATGCCGATGGCAATTTCACTGTCGCAGGCAACCCCCTCGCCGCGCAGTTCCTCTATCACCTGGCTGATAATGGCGCGACAACTGCGCACCTCGGCCACACCGGATATCATGGGCAGCAGAATACGCACCTCACCCAACGCCGATGCACGCAAAATAGCGCGCAGTTGAGTACGGAACAGTTGTTGTTCGCGCAGTGACAGGCGGATGGATCGCAGTCCCATGGCCGGATTCGGCTCGTCACCCAGGCAGATATCGCTGACAAATTTATCGCCCCCCATATCCAGGGTGCGGATGGTTACCGGATGGGGCGTCACCTGCTCGATAATACGCTTAAACTCCTGAAACTGGATTTCCTCATCGGGTGGTGTCTGGCGCGCCATATACATAAACTCGGTGCGCAACAGACCGATCCCCTCGGCGCCGTTGTTGATGGCCAATTCCGCCTCTTCGGGAAACTCGATATTGGCCTTGATGGTGATTTTCCTGCCGTCAAGGGTCTGCGCCGGCAACTGACAGTACGACTGCAACTGCTGTCGATAGCGCAGATAGCGCTGCCGCTTTTCCTCGTAGTGCTTTATCGTATGTGCACACGGATTGACCACCACGCTGCCACTGCAACCGTCGACAATTATCCGTTCACCGCCCGCCACCAGGGCAGTGATATTTTCCAGACCGACCACAGCCGGGATGCCCAGAGAACGTGCCAGAATAGCAGTATGGGAAGTGCGCCCGCCCAGATCGGTAACAAACGCCACCACCTTGCTGCGATCCATTTGCAGAGTATCCGCCGGCGACAGATCGTGAGCCACCACCACCGCCTGGCTGCGCAAATCGGCGGTGGACTGCTGCACACTGCCACGCAGGTTGCGCAAAATACGTTCACCCACCATCTCGATATCGCTGCCGCGCTCACGCAGATATTCGTCATCCACCGCTTCGAAATTGCGCCGGAACCCCTGCAGCACCCGCCTGAGTGCCCCCGAGGCATTGATACAGGCGCTGCGTACAAGATTAGTGGTACCGTCCAGCAGCATCTGATCATCGAGAATCATCAACTGGGTGTCTATGATGAGCGAGTGTTCCTCGCTGTCATCTTTTTCTATGGAATTTCGCACCTGACGCAACTGCTCCCTGGCCAGAGCTACGGCGTCATTGAATTTGGCGATTTCGTCGTCGATGGCCGCGGGGCTGATACTCCACTCCTCCACATCAACCCGGCGCCGGTCGAGAAGATACACCTCGGCTATGACAATACCCGCTGACGCAGCTATGCCGTCAATGCGGAAGTTAATTTTTTCAGTCCTCGCCAAACTTGTCATTGATAAGTTTCCCAATGGCTTCCAGGGCGGCATCGGCATCACGGCCTTCGGCACGCACGCTTATGACGGTTCCCTGCGGCGCAGCCAGCATCAATATCCCCATGATACTCTTGCCGTTGACTTCCATATCGTCCTTGGTAACAAAAATATCCGCCTCAAACGTACCCGCCAGTTGCACCAGTTTGGCCGCAGCACGGGCGTGCAAGCCGAGACGATTTATTATTTCAAATTCTTTTACCGCCATAACCTCACGTCTTTATTGCTATAATTTTAGATAAAAAACAGACTGTCTGTCGCCAGCACCAGCCCCAGCAGCAGCGTCAGAGCCACAATAACCGGCACCCCCCGTCGCAGACTCCACACCAGCACAGCCAGCAGCAGCGGCAACATCAGCGCAGCGGCAACCAGCGGCACAACCGGCAGTTCCTGCCGATGCACCATCAGCGCGCACAATACCGCCAGGGCAACGACAACGATATGCTTGAGCACCACGGCAATATCAGCCAGCCGCCAGCGGCGCGGCAGATCCACCAGTTGAGCGCCCAGACGCCACCCCAACCACGCTCCACCAAGACGGGTGACAACAGCAGGCACATTAAACAGCGCCAGCATCAGCAGCGGCGCCCACTGGTAACCGCACCAGCCCAGCACCACCGCCACACAGGCGGACAGTGGCCGCCAACCGCCCCAGAACAGCGCATCACCCACGGCGGCAAACGGCGCCATAACCGCCGAACAAAAAGCCGGGGCAGCTATAGGAGCAGCGTCGTTGGCGGCGCGCTGTTCCTCCAGCGTTACCGTTGCGGCCGCCAGAGCCGGAGCCAGAAAAGTGTTGGTGTTAAAGTATTTAAGATAATCCGCCACCAGCTCCTGTGCTGTACGCTGCGGATACAACCGCCGCAATTCCGGCAGCAGCACAAAACACCAGCCCAACCCCTGAAACTGGCGATAATTCCAGCTGGCCTGCAACAACAAGCAGCGGATATTCAGGCGCAGCAAGCGCCACAATGCCGTAACGCCCGCTTTCATATCAGCACAACTCCAACACTACCAGGGCTAGCAGATAGCTACCGGCAAACAACAGCACCATCCGCCGCCCCATATTAAGAGCAACCAGCACCGCCGCCACTCCGACCAACACATAAGGCAGGTAAAGCCAGGCGGGATGGACCAGGCTGATATCAGCAATAATAACGGCGCCAATATGGATAAGCGCGACAGTGGTGGCGGTTATCAGCGTCAATGACAATAACGACGCCAGCGCAAACACCGCCAGCCCGCAGTTATTGCAAGCGGTTATGGATGGCAAACCGCCATGGGAATGAGCCGGGTCAGCCTGAATAAACAGGCGTTCATTGATGTGCCGCGCCCAGATATCACAACACTTGCCCGCCTCGGCCAGTATCGCCACCACCAGCACCACCAATGCCAGCAGCAAAGCGCTGTCGGCGCCGGGGCCGGAATAGACACGCAGCACCAGCACTGCCGCAATGGCGGCCTGGGTATCGTCGGGAGCCACTGCCGCCCCCACCGGCAGGCGCATCAGCCACAGTAACTCCAACAGTAGACCAACCTGGAAGGCAACACTGAAATTGCCCAATACCAGCCCGGTGGCGCAGGCGCACACCAGCGGCCGCGACAACAATGTCTGCGCCAGAGCGGTGCGATCCAGCCCCGCCAGCAGAGAAATTGCAATCACCATAGCCCACTGCTGCGCCGCCAGCACCGTCTACCTCAATTTCCGACAACGGCAATCCCAGTGCAGTATTTTATCGCTGGGAACGCACTGGGCGCTAATATCCACCCCCAGGCGCGCCAGTTCTTCCAGATCCTCAATATCCTGATCATCCATATACAGGGTAGTGGAGATACAGCAACGACACGCCCCGGCATGCATATTGCCAAGATTAAGGGCATCAAAACGACAACCGTGACGATAGGCATACAGCGCCTCGGCCGGAGTGGCAAACAGCAGCAGTACCCGTGCCTGCGGGGGGAAATCACACCCGCCCGCCTCTTCGAGCTGGGCGTGGGAACATATACGCACAGCTATGGAAGACGGCACTACCGCCTGCATCAGTTGACAACGAAAACTATCGCCAGCCAGTTCATCATCCACCACTACAATGCAGTCAGCATGAACATGGGGCACCCACGCTTCCAGCACCTGTCCGTGAATCAGGCGATTATCCACCCGTGCCAGTACAATAGCCATCAGTTACCGATACCACAAAGAATGTCACTGGTTAAAATTATGTTCTTCTGTCCGTATTTTTTCAAAAAATCAGCCAGCACTGCCAGTTGCATGCTGTCGCGGCTGCTGACAAATTTTATCAGCATGGGCAAATTGACACCGTTGATAATCTCCACTGCGTCCTTGCGCAAAAAACGGGCACTGACATTAGCCGGGGTACCGCCGAACATATCGGTCATGATGATCACACCGTCGCCGTCGGCGGAAACTTCATCTATGGATTTATTCATGCTGGCATGTATCTCGTCCAGGTCGGCGCCACTACTGATGGAATGACAGCGCGCAGCCGCCACCGGGCCGACTATGACCTCCACCGCCTGCAATAACTGCTGCGCCAACTCACCATGACTGACAATGATTAATCCTACCATCAACTCTCCCTGACCAGATCGCGGTGTACCACTTTTATATCCTGCACGCCGTCTATATGTCGGCTCATCTCCTCCACCACGGCCACACTACGATGATGACCGCCGGTACAACCAACAGAGATGGTAAGATAACTTTTACCTTCCCGCCGATACTGGGGCAACATAAAATTAAGCCATGAACAGGTATGCCGCAAAAATTCCTGACACAACGGCTGGCCAAGTACATAATCACTCACCGCCTTGTCACACCCGGACAGGGGACGCAGCGCCTCGATATAGTGAGGATTGGGCAGAAAACGCACATCGATCACCAGATCAGATTCCAGCGGCACCCCGTAACAAAAACCAAACGACTGCAGACGCACAAACATGGGCAGGCGCTGTTCGCCGGAACCGTGCAGACGCAGCAGAACACTTACTTTGAGCTGATGCACCGACATCTCACTGGTATCAAAAATAACATCCGCCCTGGCACGCAGCGGCTGCAGCAACACCCGCTCGCGCGCTATGGCAGCGGCAATATCGCTATAGCTGGTAAGGGGATGACGCCGCCTGGTGGTGGAATAACGGCGAATAAGGACATCGTCGCCGGCATCAAAAAAGAATATCTCCACCTCGTGCCCGGCTTCGGCCACGGCGGCGAACACCTCGGCAGCATCGTTGAGAAACGCCGGGTTGCGCGCGTCAACTACAATGGCAATACCGCTGCGCCCCAGTTTTTCCAGACCGTCGGCAACCAGAAATTGCTCCAGCACCACGGTAGGAAAATTATCCACCACATAATAGCCGTCATCCTCCAGCACCTGCGCCGCCGTCGTTTTACCCGAACCGGACAAACCGGTGATAATAATAAAACGCACCGTAAACTACTCCAGGTTGTCGCCGATAATACTGTGGGAGCGCTGCTGGGCGACCTCGGCCATCCGCTTTTCCAACCGGTCCTGAAACTCACGCGCGCTGTTATAACCCATCTCCTTGAGCAGTTGATTACGCGCTGCCACCTCGATAATGGAGGAGATATTACGCCCCGGACACACCGGCACTTTGAGCAGCGGCACCTGAATACCGAGCAGATCGTAGAACTGCTCGTCCAGACCGAGACGGTCGTAATCACCATCTTCATCCCACTCCACCAGTTCTATCACCACGTCTATTTTCTTGCGCTCGCGAATGGCGGAGACACCAAACAAGTGCTTGATATTGAGAATTCCCAAACCGCGAATTTCCATGTGATAGTGCAGCAGGTCACTACCTTCGCCAAACAGCACCGCTGGCAACTTGAGCCGCACCTTGACCACATCGTCGGACACCAGACGGTGACCACGCAGCACCAGATCGAGGGCGCACTCACTCTTGCCGATGCCACTCTTGCCAATCAGCAATACGCCAACGCCAAAGACATCCACCAGAACACCGTGTACCAGGGTGGACGGCAGCAGGCGTTCTTCCAGAAATTTACTGATAAGAGAGATGAACTGGGAGCTTTTCATCTGGGTGCGCAGCAGCGGCACGCTGTACTGGCGCGCTTTTTCGATGAGAACCGGGCGCGGCTGCTGCCCCTTGGTGATGATAAAGCAGGCAAAGCCAAGCTGGCACAGGCGATCTACGTTGCGCTCGGCAACGTCATCGGCAAGCTTGTCGAGGTAGCTAAGTTCGGTGGAACCGAGTATCTGCACCCGGGTGGGATGGAGAAAGCTCAAGTGGCCGGCAAAAGCCAGGCCGGGCTTCTGAATACGGTGCGACTCGATCTGGCGATACAGACCGTCCTCACCAGCCAGTACTTCCAGTTCCAAACCGGTATCCTGCTCCGCCAGTAACGCTTCGACACTCAGTTTTGCCACAAGCTACCACCATTTCCGCGCGGGATACCCAGATATCCCCATCCATTATGGTTAGTTGATCACGCCCCTGATCAGGCCGCTTCCTGCTCACTGATAATCTGGTATATCTCTGCGGCGCTGTCTGCTTCCAGCAACATTTCACGCACCCCGGCATCCTTGAGCAGCTTTGAAATCCGCGCCAGTGTTTTCAGGTGCACACTCACCGAATCTTCGGACGCCAGCAGCAGAAAAAACAGGTGCGCCGGCTTGCCGTCCATGGAATCAAAATCGACCCCGCTCCGACTGCGGCCAAAGGCCAGCACCAGGCGGTCAAGGCTTTTCAGCTTGCCGTGAGGGATGGCTACCCCTTCACCGATGCCGGTACTGCCCAGTTGCTCACGCTCACGCAGCACCGCCACCACCTCGTCGCGATTAAGCTCCGGCATGGCGCGCAACAGCACGTCGGTCATCTCTTCAAGCAGTTCATCCTTGGTTGAAGATTTAAGGTCCGCCTCAATGGCGGCGGGATCAAGCAGTTCAACAATATTCATAATTTCACATTCCGACGTCGCCGCGACGGCAGCAGCAGCCACCGCCGCGACCACATTCCGGGCTAACCTTCCTCAGGAACAATAAGACCGTAATTGCCGTCTTTGCGACGATACAGCACATTAATCTTTTCACTGGTATCGTCACTGAATACAATAAAATCCTTGTGCAGCAAATCCATCTGCATTACCGCCTCATCTACCGACAGCGGCTTGAGAGAGAAACTATGCGAGCGGATAACCTTGGGCTCGGCGCTCTCTTCCTCAATACTGGAAGCCTCGAATATAGTTTTGGTAATGGCGCGCTCCTTGCCGCTGCGCGGCGTATGGCGCTTGAGTTTTTCCTTGTAGCGCTTGAGCTGCCGTTCCAGCTTGTCTATCACTTCGTCGATGGCGGCATACATATCATCGACAACTTCGGCTGAGGCCTTTATGGTAATTCCCTTGGCACTGATCGTTACTACAGCCTTGTGGCGTTTCTTGCTCTCTACGGTCAGCACCGCCTGCACATCAATCGGCTCGTCGATATATTTATGTACCCGAGCCAGTTTTTCCTCTGCATAATCACGTAATGCATCACTGGTATCCATGTGCCTGAACGTAACAGCAATCTCCATAAATCCTCCTTCGATGTTAAGACACCGCTATCGGTGTCGAATAGTCTAGAATAATCTCTTGCGTGCCGTGGATGATCCGATCCCCAGCATCTCCCGGTATTTTGTAACAGTGCGCCGGGCAATGTCAATTCCATCCCGGCGCAAAAGTTCCACTATCTTCTGATCAGAATACGGCTTTTTGGGATTTTCGGCAGCAATTATTTCTTTTATGCGGCTTTTAACACTCTCCGAAGCGATGGCGCCGCCGCTGGTACCGATACCACTGTTAAAAAAGAACTTCAACTCAAACAGCCCCTGCGGCGTCTGCACGTACTTATTGGTGGTTACCCGGCTGATGGTGGACTCGTGCATCTCTATATCTTCCGCCACCTCACGCAATACCAGCGGCTTGAGATAATCGATGCCATAATCGAAAAAATCGCGCTGGAACTTGACGATACTGCAGGTTACCCGGTAGATGGTGCGCTGGCGCTGATGAATACTTTTTATCAGCCATTCCGCCCCACGCATCTTCTCCTGAATATATTCGCTGGTGGCAGAATCAACTGTTTTACTCGACAGTATATTGCGGTAATACGAGCTGATACGCAAATTGGCCAGCCCGTCGTCATTGAGTGTTACCACATAGTCGCCATCGCGTTTGAAGACAAAAATATCCGGCGTGATATATTGCACGTCGGTGGTATTATAGCCGCTGGCCGGATAGGGATCGAGGGTTGCCAGTTCTCTGGCCGCCTGCAAAACATCATCGACACTGACGCCGCATTTGCGCGCTATAACCTGATAACGCTGCTGCTCCAGTTCCCGGGCAAAATCGCGGATAACACGCATGGCCAACGTCTCTGCCATGCCCAGATTTTCCAGTTGCAGCATCAGGCATTCGGGCAGATTACGCGCTGCCACGCCCACCGGATCAAAGCGTTGCACCACTGCCAGCACCGCCTCCACATCAGCCACTTCACACGAACATTGCCCGGCAATCTCCTCCAGCTCAGCCACCAGATAACCGTTATCATCCAGATTACCAATGACAGCCGCCCCGATATGTTGTTGCCGCTCGCTTAAATCAGACAGCCGCAATTGCCACAACAGATGCTCCCACAGGTTGTCGGATCTGGCCAGAAGATTTTCGTAGCTGGGCGGCTCATTGTCACTGCTGTTGTCGACAAGGCTTCCCCCCTGGGTGAAGCCTTGCAGATAGGTTTGCCAGTCGTCGATCTGCTCCAGGGCAGTCGCCTCCCCGTCCACAACGGCAACTTCATCACCATCAGCAACGACATTATCGTCAACCGGCAGTTTCTCATCCACAGCGGCACTTTCCGCCTCCGGTGGATCATCGACATCCACCACCTCCTCCAGTACCGGGTTCTCCTCCAGTTCCTGGTTGACAACCTCCTCCAGTTCCAGACGCGACAATTGCAGCAGCTTTATCGCCTGCTGCAACTGTGGCGTCATCACCAGTTGCTGTGTAAGTTTAAGTTGTTGGCGTAACTCCAGTGCCATCGATTGCCTTATCTAAAAAATACCCGTTTGCTGCGGGTGCTGTTTCTCTATGGTTACAGACGAAAATCCTTGCCGAGATAAATCTCGCGCGCCAGTTCGCTGGACGAGATGTGCGCCGGCGTACCTTGTTCCAAAATTTGTCCGGCATTAAGGATATAGGCGCTGTCGCATACTCCCAATGTCTCCCTGACATTATGATCCGATATCAGCACGCCGATACCGCGCTTTTTAAGCCCCGTGATAATCTCCTGCAAATCGTTCACCGCCAGCGGATCGATACCGGCAAACGGCTCGTCCAGCAAAATAAACAGCGGATCGATCACCAGCGCGCGGGCAATCTCGGTGCGGCGGCGTTCACCGCCCGAAAGAGCATAGCCAGGTGATTTAGCCACATGCTCCAGGCGAAACTCCGCCAGCAACTGCTCCAGCCGCTCGCTACGAATCCGGGCATCATCAACATGATACTCCAGTATCGCCAGCAGATTCTCCTCCACGCTCAACTTGCGAAATACCGATGCCTCCTGCGGCAGGTAGGCAACTCCGGCGTTGGCGCGCCGATACATGGGCCAAGTGGACATCTCGCTCTCATCGAGAAATACCTGGCCGCCGTCGGGCTTTACCAGCCCCACCATCATGTAAAACGATGTGGTCTTCCCGGCGCCATTTGGTCCCAGCAAACCGACAACCTGGCCCGATTCCACCTGCAGATCGACGCCGTCAACCACCTTGCGTCCCTGATAGGCTTTTTCCAGAGCGGTGGCCCGCAGTTTGTGACTACTCACTGATTTTTTTCTCCGGGAACAAACATGGCGCGCACCCGTTGCTTGCCTCCCTCTACAATACTACGATTATCATTAAGATAAACGATAATCCGTTCGCCACTGACATTATTTTCTCCTTCGACAACACGCGGATCGCCGGTCAGGGTAATTTTACCGTCCACCCGGTCGAACACCGCGTGTCTGCCGGTGGCGGTACGACCGGTCTGGACGATACGTACATCGCCGTCGGCAACTACCTGGGTAATATCCCTCCTGCCGCCTTTAGCGGTGGCAGCGGCATAATGGACCGTCATGGTTTTGGCGTAAATAAACACATCACCCTGCTGCGCCTGCACCGCGCCGGAAAATACCAACACCTGCTTGCTGTCGTCGGCGTCCAGATGGTCGGCGGTTATTTTCACAGGCGCGTTGCGCTCAAATACGGCAGCGCCATCGGCTGCCGTTACCCTTAGAGGAATCACCAGCAACAGCAGTGCAATTATCAACCAGCGCATGTTTAACCTCCGCTCGACGGCGTATATTTCACCGCCACATTGTTGTTTATGTGCCAAGTTGACCGCGCCAGGTCGATCCGCATCCCCACACCGGTAACATCCATCTCGGCCGAGGTGATATGCACCGGATCAGCCGTGGTTATTACACCTCCCGCCGCAGCGCCGCCTCTGCTGTAGTGCAGCGAATTACTGGTAAAACGGTAACCGCTGGCGGTGGTAATCACCACATGGCCGCGCACCTCAACCTGGCCGCTGTCCATATTGGCCTGTCCTTCGTCACCGGTAAGAACCACATCGCCAAAATCACCATAGTCATACAACTGCATGGTTACCTGTTTAAGCAGCGTGTCCTTACTGTCCAGATCGTGGCTGGCACTGACAGCACTGAGAGTCCAGCGTTTTTTGCCCGCCACGGTTTCGGTATAACTGAAATTGCCCAGAGATGCGTCGGCACTCATCTTGACCCCGGCCATTATATCCTTAAGCTTGTCGGCGCGCTGATAAAACACCCCGGTAGCCACCACCACCGCGCTGACAACAACAATTGCCACCACCAGGGCATAACGTATTTTCTGCCGTCTATCCAATGCAGCTCCAACAGCTAATCAGTAAAATAGCGCCCGCACACTTCGTCCCAACGCCCACTGCGGCGCAACAGCAGATCGCAGATCTCGCGCACCGCCCCGGCACCACCGGGCAGCGAGGCGACATAGTCGACATAAGGCTTGACATCGCTCACCCCGTCAGCCACGGTACAGGCAAACCCCACCCGGCGCAGTATGGGCAGATCGACCACATCATCACCCACATAGGCCACCTGCTCATCGCACAGATCCCGGTCGGCCAGAATCTGCCGGTACGGCTCCAGCTTGTTTTTGGCGCCCTGATACAACAAGGAGATTCCCAGCTCCGCCGCTCGCTGCTCCACTACCCGCGAGCTGCGCCCGGTGATAATCCCCACCTCGATACCGGCGCGCTGCACCAGTTTAAGGCCGTGACCATCGCGCACATGAAACGCCTTGCTCTCCACACCGTTGTTATCATAAATAATCCGCCCGTCCGTCAGCACACCGTCAACATCGAGCAACAGCAATTTTATCTTAGCCAGTTTTTGCATCATACCACCCCCGCGCGCAGCAGGTCGTGCAGATGGACAATACCCACCGGCACCCGCTCATCTTCGGCGGCAAACACAAACAGGGAGGTTACCGAGTAACGCTCCATAAGCTGCACCGCCTTGGCCGCCAGATTGTGGCGCAGAACCCGCTTGGGGCTGCGACTCATCACCGCCGTGATCGGTTTGTCCAGCCCGGCGGCGGAATGCTCCAGACAACGGCGCAGATCGCCATCGGTGAACACCCCCACCAGTGCGCCGCCATCGTCTATAACACCGGTTATGCCAAGTTTTTTATCGGTTATTTCAAACAGCGCCTCTTTTACCGAGGTATCCTCGCCCACCAGCGGAATTTCGCCATCGCAGTGCATCAGATCTTCAACACGCAGCAACAGCCGCTTACCCAGGGCGCCGCCGGGATGGAACAGGGCAAAATCTTCGGCGCTGAAATTCTTGCGTCGCAGCAGCGCCACCGCCAGGGCATCGCCCATGGCCAGTGTGGCGGTGGTACTGGCGGTGGGCGCCAGCCCCAGCGGACAGGCCTCTTTTTCCACCGAAATATCGAGAAACACATCACCAGCCAGCGCCAGAGTACTGGCAGGGTTGCCGCTCATGGACAACAAACTCAGCCCCATCCGCTTGATTACCGGCAAAATACGGACAAGCTCCTCAGTCTCGCCGGAGTTTGACACAGCGATAACCACATCACCCTTCATCAGCATCCCCAGATCGCCGTGAATCCCCTCGGCGGGATGGAGAAAAAACGCCGGCGTACCGGTAGACGCCATGGTGGCGGCAATCTTCTGACAGATCAGCCCCGATTTGCCCATACCGGTAATCACCACCCGGCCGCTGCAGGCGGCGATCAACTCCACCGCGCGCACAAACGAGTCGTCCAGCCGGGCGCGCATGGCGCTGATGGCCGCAGCTTCTATACTAAAGGTCTCGCGCGCCACCTCCAGGCACGCCTGAGCGTGTCGGTCAGTCATGCTACAACTCCTTTACCAGCGCGTCGATGGCCAGCAGCGGTTCCAGCAGAGCACGCAAATCGTCAAGATACAGAGAATTCGGCCCGTCGCAGCGGGCGCACTGCGGGTTCTCATGCACCTCCCAGAACAGGCCGTCT
>Ga0256842_1002216_pt1 | contig 14300 bp, 11 predicted proteins | sample 4559240metaG_FD_185973 | JGI IMG/M metagenome (GOLD analysis project Ga0256842, IMG submission 185973) | Hydrothermal vent microbial communities from Guaymas Basin, Mexico - 4559-240 | ecosystem: Environmental > Aquatic > Marine > Hydrothermal vents | place: Mexico: Guaymas Basin | collected...
TTGCAAAAGCAGCAATTGAAGCAGTACAAAAATAATAATTAAACTGTCGTTTTAGTAAATACGGCAGTTTTTTTGTATAAAGAAATGTTAACATTATGTATGATTTATGATAAAATTAGTATATTGAATTGTAAAGGAGAAAGAGTTTGATTGCTAATAAGACAGATGCCAAAATAGTAATAAATGCATTAAAAAATGGTGGAGTTCCAAAAGAATTTATTGAAGATATCATTATAGGTAGAGATATGGAAATTTCAGAATTTAAAAGAAATTTAAATAATCTTAATGATGGAATAGGTAATATTAAAATAATTCTGGGTAATTATGGAACAGGCAAAACTTTTCTTTTAAATGCATTAAAAAACATTGCGTTAAAAGATGATTTTGTTGTATCTTTTTTACAAATTGATAGAGCTTTTAGATTAAATAAACTTGATGATTTTTATTATTATATTATGCATAATTTATTTGTAAAAAATAATGATGGGCTAACATCATTTGATAATATTTTCGATATTTGGATTGATAATTTAAAAAATGCACCAGATAAAATGGAATCAACTAATGAAATAAATAAAGTTATTAAAACAATGCAAAAATATAATGATACTTTTGCAAGAGCATTATTAAATTATATTAGAAGTAAGATAAAGAATGATTATGAAATGACTGAAGTAATTAGTTCTTGGTTAAGTGGCGAAAAAAATATTTCTTATGAAATGAAAACAAAGTTTAATGTAATTGGATCAATTAATAAAAGCAATATGCTTGATTTTTTAAAAGCTTTTTCTAAACTTGTTGATTTACTTGGATATAAGGGATTTGTAATTGTAATTGATGAAATTGATTTATTATTAAATGAAAGATCTGATATACGAAAAAACGCATATGAGAATTTAAAATACCTTATAGATTTAATAGTAGCAGCTGATTTAACAAAAACAATGCTTTTACTTTCAGGAACAAAAGAAATCATTGAAAATGAAGAAAAAGGATTTAGAAGTAATATTGCATTAAGTCAAAGATTAGGGAATGCTATAGATTCATATGAATTTGGAATAGGAAATATAAAAGAATCTATTATTATGCTTAAAGATATAAAAATTACAGATTATCTTGAAATTACTGATAAAATAGTAAATATTTACAAATATGCATATGATATACATATTAAAACAACATCAGAATCTTTAAAAAATTGGGTTTTATATACTTATAATAAAAACGGAAAAAATATACATGAACTTAAAGTAAGAGAGTTTATAACAAGATTAATAACGATATTAGATCAAGTTGATGAAAATCATATTTACAATAGTAATTTAGAATTTAAAATGAGTGGAGATAGACCAATATTTAAAAATGTACTTAGCAAATCTAATTAAATGAATAAATATACAGAAAGATGAATAAATATAAAAAAAGATGTTGACTTTTCTTTTAATTACTACTATACTATCAATTAACATATAAAATTATTGATTAAGAGAGTAGTATATTTAGATGTTAAAGCGAGCTAGAGTAGAGTGTGAGTCTAGTAACTATATATATATGAAAAGAACTTATGAAATGATTGCAGGAAATAAGTATGGCAATCCGTTTTATCTACGTTACAGATTCATGAGAGAAAGCTTATATATAAGCTTTAACTAGAGTGGCACCGCGATATACTTCGTCTCTAAATGAGACGGAGTTTTTTTGTATCTAAAAAAAGGAAGGTAATTATGAAAGAAAAATTAGTATTAGCATATTCAGGAGGATTAGATACATCGATAATAATACCATGGATTAAAGAAAAATATGATTTTGATATTATTGCAGCTTGTGTAAATGTAGGTCAAGATGATGAGCTTGAAGGAATTGAGGAAAAAGCTATTAAATCTGGAGCTTCTAAAGTGTATGTAGAAAATGTAACTGATGAGTTTGTAAGTGATTATGTTTTTAAAGCAATAAAGGCAAATGCACTTTATGAAGGAAAATATTTATTAGGAACTTCATTAGCTAGACCACTTATAAGTAAGAAGCTTGTTGAAATTGCTCATAAAGAGGGAGCAAAATATATTGCTCATGGTTGTACTGGAAAAGGGAATGATCAAGTAAGATTTGAAGCTTCTATAGCTGCGTTAGACCCAAGTATTGGAGTAATTGCTCCTTGGAGAATATGGGATATAGAATCTAGAGAGGATGCAATTGATTATGCAAATATGCATAATATTCCAATTGTAGCTACAAAAGAGAAAATTTATTCAAGAGATAGAAATATTATGCATATTAGTCATGAAGGTGGAGATATTGAAAATCCAGCAAATGAACCTAATTATAAAAAAATATTGATGATTTCAAAAACTCTTGAAGAATCAAGTGATGAAGCAGAATATATAAAAATTGAATTTAATAAAGGTGTTGCTATTAAATTAAATGATATTGATATATCACCAAAAGAACTATTAACTAAATTAAATATTATTGGTGGTAAACATGCAATTGGTACAATTGACTTACTTGAAAATAGACTTGTAGGAATGAAATCAAGAGGTATTTATGAAACTCCAGGGGCAACAATTCTTATGGAAGCACATAATGAACTTGAAAGATTAACTCTTGATAAATTAACTTATCAATTTAAAGAAACGGTTTCTAAAAAATATGCCGAAATTGTATATGATGGAATATGGTTTAATAAATTAAGAGAATCATTGGATTCTTTTATAGAGGAAACTCAAACTAATGTTACTGGAATTGTTAAACTTAAATTATATAAAGGAAATATTATTTTAGCTGGAATGGAATCTGATTATGCATTATTTGAAGAAAGTATTTCTTCATTTGGTAAAAGTGAGTTTTTTAATCATCATGATGCTGAAGGATTTATAAATTTATATACACTTCCATTTAAAATAAATGCAATGATGGAGAAAAATTTGAAAGGTGAATAATATGAAATTGTGGAGTGGAAGATTTAATAAAAGCACATCAAGCTTAATGGATCAATTTAATAATTCGATTACTTTTGATTATATTCTTTATAAGTATGATATTTTAGGAAGTATTGTGCATGTGAAAATGTTATATGAAATTGGGTTAGTTAATAATGGTGAAAAGAATAAAATTATTGATGCATTAGGAATTATAAAAAATGAAATCGAAAATGATGAATTTGAATTTAAAATTGAAGATGAAGATATCCACATGGCAATTGAAAAGGAATTAATTAAAAAAATTGGAAATGTTGGTAAAAAACTTCATACTGCAAGAAGCAGAAATGATCAAATAGCTCTTGATATGAAGCTTTATACTAAAGATAAAATAATTGAAATTCAAAATGTAATTAAAGTTTTACTAAAAACGCTTATTGAGTTGAGTGAAGAAAATATTAGTACGTTTATGCCTGGATATACTCATTTACAAGGAGCACAAATAATTACTTTAGGATTTTATTTCCAATGTTACTTTCAAAAATTCAAAAGGGATTATGAAAGATTTGATGATATTTTAGATAGAGTGGATGTTATGCCTCTTGGAGTAGGTGCTTTAGCAGGAGTTAATTATGAAACAGATAGATTTTTTATAGCTAATAAATTAGGATTTAAAAATATTACTGAAAATGCTCTTGATACAGTTTCTGATAGAGATTACATTTTAGAATATTTAAATGCTGCATCGATAATGTTTATTCATTTAAGTAGATTTTGTGAAGAAATAATTATTTATTCTTCTCAAGAATATAATTTTTTTAAGCTTGATGATGCTTATTCTACTGGAAGTAGTATCATGCCTCAAAAGAAAAATCCTGATGTTGCAGAATTAATAAGAGGTAAAAGTGGAGAAGTTATTTCAAACCTGTTTGGCTTTTTTACAACTATGAAAGGACTTCCATTAGCTTATAACAAGGATATGCAAGAAGATAAAAAATATTTATTTGGTACAACTAAAGTAGTTTTGGATTCACTTGAAATATTTAATAATCTTATTAAAAGTACTAAAATTAATAAAGAAGTTATGAAAAATGCATGTCTAAATGGATATTTACAGGCTACAGATATTGCGGATTATCTTGTTAAAGGCGGAATGGAATTTAGAGAAGCTCATAAGATAATAGGGAATATGGTTTCTAACTTAGAAAAAGAAAACAAAATTTTTCAAGATATGACCATTGAAGAATTTAAAAAGTATTCTGAAATATTTGAAGAGGATATTATAGAGTATCTGAAATTAGAAAATTCAGTAAATATGAAAAAATCATATGGTTCAACGAGTTTTGATAGTGTAATTAAGATGATAGAAAATAGTAAGAAATTTACAAATGAAAATTAAAGTCTTTAAAATAGTCCGAGAGACTGAAAAGGTTGAATGAGAATTTTTAATTCTGATAGCTTTTCACAGTAGAGCTATCTTTTTTTATAAAAATTTCATTAAAAGTTTATTGTAGCGAGGTGATAATAATGAAAGGCAAATTAATTTTACAGGATGGTTCAGTATTTAATGGGAATCTTCTAGGCGATATAAATGAATTAAAAGTTGGTGAAGTAGTTTTTAATACTTCAATGACTGGATATCAAGAAGTACTTACTGATCCTTCATATTATGGGCAAGTAGTTGTTATGACTTATCCGTTAATTGGGAATTATGGAGTGAATTTTTTAAAAAATCAATCTGATTCAGTTAAAGTAAAAGGTTTAGTTGTAAGAGAACTATCAAAATTCTCTGAAAGCTGGGATAGTGAAATAACACTGAATGAGTTTTTAAAAATGAATAAAATAGTTGTATTAGAGGGTGTTGATACTAGACAAATCACAAAATTAATTAGAGATAAAACTACAATGAACGGTATGATTACTAAAAATTATGAAAGTGAAGAAGATTTATTTAAAATAAAAGATTATAAAAATGATAAACCTGTTTATAAAGTAACTACAAAAAAAAATTATATTATAAAAGGTGATAAAAAGAATGGTAAAAAAATTGCAGTTATAGATTTTGGAATTAAAGAAAATATTTTAAATAATTTAAAATTAAGAGCAAAAGAGTTAAAAGTTTTTAAAGCTAATTTTACTCCTGATGAAATAAATGAATATAATCCTGATGGACTATTTTTATCAAATGGGCCAGGCGATCCTGAAGAACTTACTGAAATAATTGAAAATCTTAAAATGGTAATAGAAGATTATTCAACTTTTGGAATTTGTTTAGGGCATCAACTAATTGCATTAATGTATGGACTTAAAACAAAGAAAATGAAATTTGGACATAGAGGTGGAAATCATCCAGTTATTTCAAAGAAAGATAATAAAGTTTTTATTTCAGCTCAAAATCATGGATATGAAGTATATGGTGAAAATGAAAATGTAAAAATAACATATGAAAATGTAAATGATAAAAGTGTCGAAGGAATTGAAATAATTGATAAATCAATATTTTCAGTGCAATTTCATCCTGAAGCGTCACCAGGACCGCATGATACATTATTCTTATTTGATGAATTTATTAATAAATTGGAGGGTGATAATTAATGAAAAAAGTATTAATATTGGGATCGGGAGCTATTGTAATTGGGCAAGGTGCAGAATTTGATTATTCTGGGACACAAGCATGTTTAGCGATGAAAGAAGAAGGACATGAAGTAGTGCTTATTAACAACAATCCGGCTACTATAATGACGGATAAATCTATAGCTGACAAAGTATATTTTGAGCCGCTTGAAACAGTATTTGTTGAAAAAATAATTGAAAAAGAGAAACCTGATATGATTCTTCCAACTTTAGGAGGCCAAACTGGTTTAAATCTTGCACAAGAACTTTTTGATAAAGGGATTTTAAAGAAACATAATGTAAAAGTTATTGGGACTAGTATTGAAACAATAGCTCTTGCAGAGGATAGAGAGAAATTCAAGAAATTCTTAGATGAAATTGGAGAACCTACAATTGATAGCATTGTTGTTACAAATGTAGAGGATGGACTTAAATTTATTAAAGAAATAGGTTATCCCGCAATAGTAAGACCTGCATATACTCTTGGCGGAACTGGTGGAGGTTATGTAGAAAATGAAGAAGAATTAATTGAAAAAATAAAGAATGGTACAAGTTTAAGTATAGTAAATCAAGTACTTATTGAAAAATCGTTAAAAGGATTTAAAGAGATTGAATATGAAGTTATGAGAGATTCGAATGGTACTTGTATATCGGTTTGTAATATGGAAAATATTGATCCTGTTGGAATTCATACAGGAGATAGTATTGTTGTTGCACCTTCTCAAACATTGAGTGATAAGGAATATCAAATGCTTAGAACAGCAAGTTTAAAAATAGTTGATAAATTAAAAATTGAAGGTGGATGTAATGTACAAATTGCACTTGATAGCAAAAGCGATAAATATTATATTATTGAAGTGAATCCTAGAGTTTCAAGATCTTCGGCTTTAGCATCTAAAGCTACAGGTTATCCTATTGCAAAAGTAGCTGCTAAAATTGCATTAGGTTATAATTTACATGAAATAGTAAACGATATTACTAAGAAGACTTATGCGAGCTACGAACCAGCTCTTGATTACTGTGTAGTAAAAATTCCTAGATGGCCATTTGATAAATTTAAAGATGCAGATAATAAAATTGGAACTGCAATGAAAGCTACTGGAGAGGTAATGGCAATTGGGAATGTATTTGAATCAGCATTATTAAAAGCTGTTAGAGCACTTGAAATTTCACAGTATAATTTGAATTTTGAAAAATATAAAAAATATACAATTGATGAATTATTTGAAAAAATTTCTAATCCTTGTAGTGAACGTTTATTTTATATTAGCGAGCTTGTTAGAAGAGAAATTGGTGTAAAACTAATTAATAAACTTACACAAATAGATTTGTTTTTTTTAGAAAAAATAAAGAATATTGTTGAATTAGAAAAGGAAATTACAGGAATTAATTTCAATAGAATTGATATGGAAAAATTTAAAGAACTTAAAAAAATAGGTTTCTCAGATGAAGGAATTTCAAAATTAACTATTAAAACTTCAATTGATGATATTCTAAGTTTTAGAATGAAAAATAACATTTTACCATCTTATAAAATGGTTGATACTTGTGCTGGTGAATTTGAAGCTGTTTCACCGTATTACTATTCAACATATGGTGATTTTGATGAAGTTAAAATAAGTAGTAAAAAAAAAGTGTTGGTTTTAGGATCGGGACCAATTAGGATTGGGCAAGGGGTTGAATTTGATTATTCAACAGTAAAATGTTTATTTGAATTAAAAAATCTTGGTTATGAGTCGATTGTGATTAATAACAATCCGGAAACTGTATCTACTGATTTCAATGTTTCTGATAAATTATATTTTGAACCTATTACTAAAGAAGACGTTATGAATATTATTATTAAAGAAAAACCTATTGGTGTAATTTTGCAGTTTGGAGGACAGACTGCAGTAAAACTTGCAGAGTATCTTGATAAACATTCAATAAAAATATTAGGGACAGATTTTAATGGAATTAATGAAGTGGAAGATAGAGATGAATTTAATATGCTTCTTGATAAAAATAATATTAAACATCCTAAAGGATTTGGAGTAAATAAAGGAGAAGATATTGAAGAAAAACTTAATAAATTAAGTTTTCCTCTTCTTGTTAGACCAAGTTATGTTCTTGGTGGGCAAGGTATGAACATTGTGAATGATAAAATTGAACTTAATAAAGAACTAAAAAAACTATTTGAATTAAATAGCAACAATGTTTTAATAGATGAATATTTACCAGGAATTGAACTTGAAGTTGATGCAATAACAGATGGGACTAATGTATTTATACCTGGTATTATGGAGCATCTTGAAATGGCGGGAGTACATTCAGGCGATTCTATCGCAGTATATCCAACTGTGAGTATTTCAGATATAGTAAAAACAGAAATTTATGAAATCACAAAGAAGATAGCTAGAAGTATGCATGGAGTAGGATTAATTAATATTCAGTTTATCTATTATAAAAAAAATCTTTATGTGTTGGAAGTTAATCCAAGGGCTTCAAGAACAATTCCTTTTATAAGTAAGGTAACTGATGTTCCGGTTATTGAAATTTCAACTAATGTTATGTTAGGAAATAAATTAATTGGAAATGGAATTGCAAAAGAAATAGAAACATTTGCTGTTAAAGGGCCAATATTTTCAATGGAAAAACTAAACGATGCAGAAATTGCATTAGGACCTGAAATGAAATCAACAGGTGAAATATTGAGTATTGACAAAGATTTTGAAATAGCTCTGTTTAAAAATTTCTTTTCACAAAACAAGAAATTATATAAAAGCGAGAAGAAAGATATTTTATTAAGTATTTCAGATGATAATAAGAAAAATTTCACTGAAGTTGCAATTAAACTTGATGAACTAGGATATAATTTACTAGGAACAAAAGGAACTTATGAATATTTCAAAAAACATTGTAATATAAAAAAGTATGATGATAAAATTGATGATTTGTTATTTGTTGTAAATATGCCTGTTAATGCAAATAATCAGTCTACAAAAGGATTTAGTTTAAGAAGAAATGCTGTTAATGTAAATATCCCTGTATTTACTGCAATAGATACTGTAAAAGCTCTAATAACAACTTATTTAAAAGAAATCTCATTAGAGTTAATTGACGTATATTGTAAATAAAAATAATATTCATTTACATTAGCTATTGTGGTATAATCATTTGTAGGTGATATGATGAATAAGTATAAAATTACAACATTAGGGAAAATAATTTCAACTTTATTAATAATTATAATATTAATTACTTTTTTTATAAGTAAAAATAGTTTTATAGTTTTAATAGTTTTTGTAATTCTTACTTTTACTATACAATTTTTTTCAATGAAACGTCAAAAGCAAATGGTTAAAGAAAATAAATTAACTAATGTTAAAGAACCCATTGTTGAACATAAAGTAAAAGAAGAAAAAATTGAAATAGAAGCAGAAAAGATTATAAAAAAAGATTATAAAGATAGCATTGAAAATATAGATTTAATAGATAAAGATATTTTAGAAATTCAAAATGATCTTGATGAATTGTCTTTAAATGTTGATAATACTGAAATGGATGATATAAAAGATTATTTTGGTGATATAAAAAATAATATGCAAAGTAAAAAAGAAAAGAGTGTTGAATTTGAAGAAGTAGAAATAAGTGGTATTTTTGATGATATTATTGAATTCTTTAAAGGAATTTTGAAATTTCATAAATATCCAATTGGTGATTTTGTTATTCACAGTCAATTTGGGATAGGTAAAATAGTAGACAATGAGAATGTGTTAACTGTTTCTTTTGTTAATGATAATTATTTCGAAAAGATACAATTTGAATATAATACGAATAAAAAAGTGCCAGAAATTAATTTATTTAAAATTCCAAAGGGTGAAGATAGTAGACGTTATTATTTTGATTATAAAAGTGATATTTCAAATGAACTTAAATTAGTAATAGAAAAAATAAATGATGAATTTAAAAATGTAAGTGTTTTTGAAAATATATTTATTAAAAATGAGAAAGCCTACCAATGTTATGATTTAATTTTAATAAGCGATAAAATTAACATTTTTGGATTTAAAAAAGATATGGATATAAGTGCATTTACTAAGTTATTAAGCAATCATAATATTGAAGTGAAAGTTGAAAATCATCAAATCAATAGTTATGAAGAAATAAAAAGAGTTTTACTTAAAGAAAAAGTTTTAATGGATGAAAATTCTAAAGAATTTTTAATCACAAATGAGATGAAAAATGAACTTTGTAAAGTAATTGATAATACTAATGTAAAAGATTTTAATGAAAGAGAATTAGTTATAAGAAATAGTAATAGTAATTAATTTGACTTCCTTTTTAACTAATGGTAGAATGAATAAAATTTATGATAAAGTAAAGTAGGATGAATTGAATTTTTGAGAGAGGAAATCATAGCTGAGAGATTTCTATTGGATATTCATTTGAAGTGCACTTTTGAAATGTGCTTAAGAAATTAGTATTAAGCATCGGGTTCTCCCGTTAAAGAGATAAGATATAAATGTATCGAAGTAAAAATTAGTGTGGAACCGTGAATTTAATTCACCTCTAGTATAGGGGTGAATTTTTGTTTTTTGCGAAAAAATTAGGAGGCTTAAATGAAAGAGTATTTAGATAATATTATTAAAAAAGATCCAGCGGCAAGAAATTATATAGAAGTAATTATTTTATATCCTATTGTACATGCGGTTTTATTATATAAATTAAGTCATTTTTTATATAATAGAAAAATATATTTTACTGCAAGATTGATATCTCAAATAGGAAGATTTTTAACTGGTATTGAGATACACCCTGGAGCAAAAATTGGTAAGAATTTTTTTATCGACCATGGTAATGGTGTTGTGATAGGTGAGACGGTTGAAATCGGAGATAATGTAGTACTTTATCAAGGGGTTACACTTGGAGGTACTGGAAAAGATACAGGTAAAAGACATCCGACAATTGAATCAAATGTTATAATTGGAGCTGGAGCAAAAGTTTTAGGACCAATTACAATTAAAGAAGGGACTAAAATTGGAGCAGGAGCTATAGTTCTTAATAATACTAATCGAGATAGTACTGTTGTTGGAATAAAAGCTGCACAAATAAAAAAAGTTAGTTAAAGTATTTGAATTATTAGATTTATCTGATAAAATAAAATATATAGGGATGTTTCATTAATTTGAGTAAATACATTTGCAGAAAGATAGGTAATGTTATGAAAAAAGAAAAAAGAAAAATACTTTTTATTGATCCAGATAGTAAAACATTACAGATGTTAAGAAGATTATTTTATCATACAAAATATAATTGTTTTTTTGTTCAAAATGAAAAAGATGCATTTAAAATTCTAAAAGAATATGATATTGAATTATTAATTACTGAGATTTTAATAGCTGAAAGAAATGACTGTGGATTTTTAAGTAAAGTTAAGGAAAAATATCCTAGAATTATTAGAGAGGCATTAAGTGATTATTCAAATAAAGATAGATTAACTAAATTAGTTGAGAATAATTCAATTCAATTATATTTATTAAAACCGTGGAATAATGTTGAACTTATGAATAGTATTAAAAGAACGTTTCAATTGCAAGATATAATGACAAATGAAGAACTTGTTAATTATATTGACAAGATGGAATCTTTGCCAACAATTCCAGCTATTTATCAGAAAATAAATGAAATGTTAGTAAAGAATGAAAGTGTAGAAAAAATTACTCGTGAAGTTGAAAAAGATCAGGCTTTAACATCAAAAATTTTAAAAGTTGCAAATTCTGCTTTTTATGAATCTCAAACTGGTTCTATCAAACAAGCGATAATGATTATTGGTTTAAATAATGTAAAAAATATTGTTATAAGTAATACCCTTTTTCATGGGAATGATATTAATAGAGCTGAAATTCTTTGGGAACATGCAATAATTACAAATAAGATAGCTGGATATATTTATAAAAAAATAATGCTGAAAAAAATACCATCAGAATATTCTTCGACTGGTTTACTTCATGATGTAGGCAGAGCTATTATTATTAATTATTTAAAAATAGAGAATGAAAAAATTGATGTTTTACTAAATAGTAATCCTGTTGATTTAAAGATGAGAATGGGATATGAAAAGAAATTAATTGGATTTGATCATGCTAAAATAGGTGGATATTTATTGAAACGATGGGAAATCCCGTTGCCTTTAATTGAAGTTGCTTTATTTCACCATGATCCATTAAATGAAATTGTAGTTAATAAAGAAATTGTGAAAATAATATATTTAGCTAATATAATTGCTTGGAAAGTTCTTAAACCTAATTCTAAGAATAATGTTATTGATGAAAGAGTTATTGAAAGTTTAGAAATTCCAAAAGATAAGTTTTATAAAAAAATAGATGAATTTATTGAAAGTGGATTAGAATATTAGAATTGAAACATTTAACTAAATTCAGACTAGACAGAAATTTTATTCTTTGTTATGATATTAGTGTTGTATTACGACTGATAATAAAGGAGAAAAAATATGGAAAATAAAGTATTAGCAAGAGTTAATGGAAATGAAATTACTGAAGAGCATAAAAATAATTTATTAAGATCTTTAGGACCACAAAGAGCTCAACAATTTCAAGGAAAAGAAGGCGATGAATTACTTATAAAAGAGTTAATTAATCAAGAATTATTTTACTTTGATGCAGTAGATTCTAAATTAGAAGATTCTGTAGAATTTAAAGCTGAAATGGAAAATGCTAGAATAAATATTTTAAAGCAAATTAACATTCATAATTTACTAAATGATGTAAAATTAGAAGACGATGAATTAAAAGAATTTTTTAATAGTAATAAAGAAAAATATAATAAACCTGCAACAGTTGCTGCAAAACATATTTTAGTAAATGAAGAAGATAAAATTAATGAAATTGCTGAAGAATTAAAAGGCGGATTATCTTTTGAAGAAGCAGCAAAAAAATATTCGACTTGTCCTTCCAAAGAGAGAGGTGGAGATTTAGGAACATTTGGAAAAGGTCAAATGGTTCCGGAATTTGAAAAAGTTGCTTTTGAATTAGAACTTAATGAGATAAGTGCACCTGTTAAAACTCAGTTTGGATATCATATAATTATGACAACTGAAAAAAATGAAGGTGAAGAAAGTACTTTTGAAGAAGTAAAAGATAATATTGCTCAAGAACTTATTATTAGAAAGCAAAATGATGTTTATTTAGCAAAAGTAGAAAAATTAAAAGAAAATTATGAAGTAGAAATTTTAAATTAAGGATTGCCCCAATTGGGGTTTTCTTTTTATTGTCTAGGTCAGTACGTTGGGAATTATAACAAGTGACAATTACATATAAATATTTAAGAAAGTGTAATGGCCAATCTAAAACATTTCGAAGAAATTTCTTATATAGAAGTAATTATGGGGGTGTATACGTGGAAGTTAAAGAGTTTAAAGTAAGTGATAATATTACTGGTGTATATTTAATTAGTGGATTAAATGTTAAGACATCAAGTAATAATAAACTATATCTTGATTTAAAATTACAAGATAAATCTGGTGAAATTGATGCTAAATTATGGAATGTTCAAAATAATGAACATGAAGCATATAAATCGGGTGATGTAGTTAAAGTTAAAGGAACTGTTACTTCATGGCAAGATAATTTGCAATTTAAAATTGAAAAAATTAGACTTGCGAAAGAAGATGAGTACGATGTAGATACTCTTGTAATTGCAGCTCCAATTGATGCTTTAAAAACATATGAAGATATTGTTGAATTAGTTGAGAATTTTGAAAGTAATGATATAAAAATAATAACAAAAACTATTTTAGAAAAATATAAGGAAAAACTTTTAATATACCCAGCTGCTATGTCAAACCATCATTCAATAAAAAGTGGTCTTTTATATCATATTAAAAGAATGCTAGAAGTTGGTAAATCTTTAGCTAGTATATATGAAACTGTTGATAAAGATTTATTATATTCAGGAATAATTTTACATGATATAGAAAAAGTAAATGAAATGGATGCTGATGATTTTGGAGTTGTATCAGATTATACAAGAGATGGAAAAATGCTTGGACATTTGATAATGGGAGTTAAAACAATTTCCGAAGTTGCTAAAGAAAACAATTTAGATGAAGAGGTTTCAACTTTGCTTGAACATATGATGTTATCGCATCACTATGAACCAGAATTTGGAAGTCCTAAAAGACCTATGTTTTTAGAAGCAGAGCTTCTGCATTATGTTGATATTATTGATGCTAGAGTATATGATTTTGATGAAATAGAAGCTAACCTGGATAATGGTGAATTTTCTAATCCGATATGGACATTAGATCGTAGAAGAGTTTATAAATCAAATTATAAAAATAAATAAATAATAAAAATATGCCTTTATGACTAAAAGGCATATTTTTTTTATTACTTAGGAAAGTGCATTGAAATCAAAAGAATGATATACTAAATAAAAACAAAATGAGGGTTAAAATGTGACTGATTCAAAAGATATTTTAATAAAATTTAGAAGTATTTGCAAAAGAAATTAGATATAGGAAGACTAGAAAAGTGTACCATGCAAAAGTAAAAAAATATAGAAAGACTATTTAAAATAAAAACAGAACATATTTTCGAAAAAATGTTTTCGAACGTTCTTTCTGGGTATAAATAAAACCAAGAAAGGAGGTGGAAAAACATGAAACTAACAATGAAGCTAAAACTCTCTTTAGATAAGGAAACATATGATGCTTTAAGAGAAATCCAGTTATATTCAGGTAAGTTTTACAATATGGTCAACTACGACTTT
>Ga0256842_1002218_pt1 | contig 14290 bp, 11 predicted proteins | sample 4559240metaG_FD_185973 | JGI IMG/M metagenome (GOLD analysis project Ga0256842, IMG submission 185973) | Hydrothermal vent microbial communities from Guaymas Basin, Mexico - 4559-240 | ecosystem: Environmental > Aquatic > Marine > Hydrothermal vents | place: Mexico: Guaymas Basin | collected...
GCAAAGGGCAACTGCAACCGCTCCAGCACCTGCGCTTCGGGCACAAACGCCTGCTTGCATTCCGGGCACAGCACCCGCACCAGCCGCTGCGCCATGATACCGACAAGAGCCGAAGAGAGGAGGTAATCCTCCACCCCCAGCTCGATAAGACGGGTTACCGCTGCGGCGGCGTCGTTGGTGTGCAGGGTTGAAAACACCAGGTGACCGGTAAGGGCCGACTGGATAGCGATATCGGCGGTTTCACGGTCGCGAATCTCGCCGATGAGAATTACGTCCGGATCCTGACGAACGATGGAGCGTAAACCACCGGCGAAGGTCAGACCGGCCTTGGTATTCACCTCTACCTGGTTGATTCCTGCCAGCTCGTATTCCACCGGATCTTCGATGGTGATAATCTTTTTATCTGGAGTATTGATGCTGTGCAGGGCGGCGTACAGGGTGGTGGTCTTACCGCTGCCGGTGGGACCGGTAACAAGAATAATACCGTAGGGGCGGGTGATCAGCTCGGCAAAGCGCTCGGCATCGCCGGGGGGAAACCCGAGGTTTTCCAGACTGAAATCGATACGGCCACGGTCGAGAATACGCATAACCACACTCTCGCCATACATGGTGGGCAGGCAGGAAACACGGATGTCGATATCCTTGCCGGCAATCTTGGTGCGGATACGCCCGTCCTGGGGCAGGCGACGCTCGGCGATATCCATGCGCGCCATGATTTTAATCCGCGACACGATGGCCTGCTGCAGTTGCAGCGGCGGCGGTTCCTGCTCAATCAGCACCCCGTCCACGCGGTTGCGCACCTGGAGCTGATCCTGAAACGGCTCGATGTGAATATCACTGGCGCCACTCTCCACCGCCCGGGTAAGCAGCTGGTTCACCAGCTTGATTACCGGCGCCTCGGAGGCCATATCCTTGAGATACTCGGCGTCGTCAAAACCCAGGGTATCGACAACGGCATCGTCATCACCAGCGGCGTCATCGACGCTGTCGGGCAGGTAGTGCTGTTTTATCCAGGCGGTGATTTTTTCCTGCCGCGCCAGCTGCAGCTCTACCGTATGGTCGGGATACAGCGGCTTGAGCACATTGACGGTATGGTAGTTGTATGGATCGTTGACAACGATGGTAAGAACGCCGCCGTTTTCAGACAGCGGCATAAAGCAGTTATTCTGCATAAACAGCGGCGAAATCTGGGCAAACTGCTGCGCCTGATAATCCTCGGCCAGTTCACTGATAACCGGCAGTCCGAGATCCTCCGCCGCCAGGGCGAGAAACTGCTCCTCCGCCACCAGGCCGGTTTTAATCGCCACGCGGTAGTCGGCCTCGCCGTGCTGCGCCGCCGGCAGCACTTTTTTCAGCTCGGCGGCACTGAACAGGCCGCGCTCGATCATGATTCTGGTTATATTGGTCATGTGCCTTGTTTAACCCCTAACGGTTTGACCTGCGCAATGTCTTTAATTTGTACACCAGTCGATAGGCAAGAAGCAACGATTTAACCGCCAGCGCCAGGGCTCCGGCAGCCAGCCGTTTCTGCCACGGTCTAAGCATGGTGGTGGCGGCGATTCTGCCGTGCAAATAGTTATGCTGGTGATGGATATAAGCGGGAAACGAGCCGGCCACGCTACGAAAATCACTCCCACCCAAAGGGATTTCGCCGTAACAAGGCGGTTGCGGCATGGCATTGAGAGAAAGTGCCGCCAGCGGCAGCAGGCGATGGTAGTCGGCCACCATGGCGGCACAGCTGCGCCGTTCTTCCGCTGTCAGGCGTTTACGCACCTTTTCCAGCCGTTCAGGCTCATCCGCCAGACGCCGGACACATGCCACCAGCGCCGCCGCCTGAGGCTGAAAAAGAAAACCATCTTCGTCATGACTGATACGGTCGGCAAACGCGCCAATATCGGTAGCCGCCACCGGCACCGCCATGAGGCGCAGCTCGCTAAGGGTATAGCTAAAAGTTTCAGCACACACACTCAGCAACAACGCCACATCCGGTGCTATGACATCCACCTGCTGCTGCAATTCGGTACGGGCGTAGGCTGAAATAACGGTTACGCCATCCACAGCGCTGTATTCGGCGCCTTCGTTACCACAGCCGAGCAGATACAGATCGCAGAATTCCAGCAACTGACCATAACATTCGCGCAGCAGACCACCGCCTTTCTGAGGCGACAACCCGCCCAGAATCAATACCCGCAGCTTACGCTCACCCGGCGGCGGCACTGTGGCGGCGCCAAGATCTACATCCATGCCGTGAGGGATGACAGTTAGGCGCACAGCGGCAAATCTTTCGTCCAGCGCCCGCAAATTATCGGCCAGCGCAGGTGTGAACGCCACCATGGTAATCTCCGGTCGGCGCAGCAGCTCGAGGTAGCGTTGGCGCAGCAGCTGCCACTGCCGCGCCCCGACATCGCGAAAAAAACGGTTATGCTCATTGCCGTCAAAGCACTTTTCCAGCCGATCAGCGTCGCAGTAACGACAGAGCCCGTCAAAACAGACATTCAGGGCGGGGCAAAACGGATAATAATCATGGCCCAGTACCAGGGTAGGTAATCCGGTGGCCAGAACATCGAGGCTATGACCGATTAAAGAGGAAACCACTACCGCCCCCACGCCAAAGCTGGAGACAATACTCTGCAAAATCCGCCGATAAGCGAAATTGGTCGTCGCCGTGGCGGCAATGGCCACCGGCAGTTCCCAACGCCGCAGCGGTTCACCGGCCGCAAGGCTGGCATACAGATGCAGTCGCTGACCGAACGCTCCCCAAGTGCCGACCGACTGCAAAACCAGATTGATGCGCCCGGTGTCAGCGGTACAGTAATCACGCACCCAGTGTTCCAGGCCACCACCCCAGCTGTGCATGATGTGCAGCTGCACCGGACTGTTATCGTACCAGGGCAGCTTATCGCCGGGCAGGCCACGCTGCAAGGCGTCGGCACAGGCATGGCGCAGGGCAAGGAAAGGATGGATACTGTTGAACTCACGCACTACCGGCTGCCCGGCCATAAAGGTATCGAGCTCAGCACCAGCGCTGCGGTTGTACACGTAAACGTGATCACACATTACGTGGTTAAAGCCGGCATCAACCAATCCCCGCGCCAGCCGCCACCACCACGGCGTCTCTGCCGAGTCATCTGCCGCCATAATCTGTTGCGCGACCGCCAGTGCGTGCCGACGCAAATAAAAACAGCCGGGGAGAAAACACGGTGCACCTGCCCGGCTGATCCGTCCCAGGCGAAACAGCAGCCGATTGATATGTTCCAGTTCCGGCGTGCCCGCCGCGCCGGAACGCAGATCAAGGTCAAACATGGCTGGGGTGTTGCTCAGGGGGGAAGTTGTAGCCACATCGTCGTCCCACGCTGCCACCCGGCGCAGATGCTCCAGGCAGTTATCAGCGCATACAACACCACCGCTTACCAGCAACAGATCACCTGGAGCCGCCATTGCCATACGGGCAAACAGCGCAGCATAAAAATCACCCTCGCTGTTGCCATCGAGTTCAACAACGGTGATTGCCGCCGTTGCGATATCTGTCGCCAGGCATGAACGCACGTCGGCACCACGACCGGTGCGACAAAACACACTCATGGCAAAAACACCGGCGCAAGCGGCAAAACTGGCTACCGTAGCCTTGAGGCTGTCATTGTTACAGCTGTTTTCTATAACACAGATATGCGTTGCGACAGCGGATATATCTGGCTGCGTCATTGCGGTTTTACCATCTTACGCAAAGGACGGGATACTTTCTCGATAGCACGTAAAACGCGCCAGGTACGGGAATTTTTTATCAGATTTAACTCGCTGCGAGCGCTGATAAGCGCATCGCGCAGGGTATCGACATTATCCAGGACGGTGGAATCAAGCCCGGCGGCCTGTTCGTCAGCATTGACGGCATACCAGGCGCAGTACGATTTGTGCGGATCGTCACAACAGAACGGATCGGGAAAATAATCTATAAGGTCACGCCGCGAACGGTACAGCACCCGCTGCTGACGGGTTATAGGCTGACCGTTGGCGAAACTGTTGTAGCAGCAGGGGGTAGTGCCGTACTGCTGCTGCCCGGCAGCATCACAGGCGGCCAGATACCAGGCACGCAACTGCTTAAGCGCCGGATTTCTGCTGCCGTATTTGTTGAGCATCACCTCCTGGGCCCCGCTGTCAAAACCGGAAAAGTGATAAAAACACAGCGGCTGACCATTAACAGTTATCCCCGTTTCGAGACTGCCGGCTACCTGTCGATTGGACAGGTTCCAGGTGCAGACGTTGTATATCGGCGCACGCAACACCTTGAGGCGCTCAAAAAAGCACGGTGCCAGATCAACCCAGCGCTGATCGGTAAACAGCCCGGCGGCGATATCATCGTAACAGAACTCACCCAGCCGCGCCGCCCACCAGTCGACAAATGCGTTGCCGTCGCCATCGTTTGCTATGGCAAGAAAACCGAGATTGAAAACCCCGTGCTTGAGGCTGCATATCTCGTTGTCGATAATGGCGGCATAATCGCTCTCCGGGACACATTGATGGGGAGTAAGAAGGATACTGGCCTCGTCCAGCGCCTGATCCAGGCTGTCCAGGGGGGAGAATACGACGATATCCGGGTCGAGGTAGATAACCTTGTCGGCCTGATAATGCTTGAGAATATACTGAAAACCGTACCCTTTTACCGCTGTGCACAACTCCACCAGGGAGTGTTTGAATATCCACGACTGCAAATTGTCTATCCCCAGATCTTCAATGTGGATAAGGTGGTCAAAATCCTCGTGTTCCATGTCAAGCCAGTCGGGCACAGCGTCAGACAGCAGCAGATGAAATACGGCGTCGGGCTGGTGCTTTTTCACCGACTGCGCCAGCACGCGTGCTTTAGGGATATAATTGGCAGTTACGCTGGTGAAAATATGCATATCAGGTACCTCGTTAACGGGTTATCTGGAAAAAACACTCTTTACCGCCCGATAAGCCTTGTACGCCGGGCTGTCTTCAATTGCCTTAAGCCGTGCACTCAGAGCGGCGTTTTCCTGTGTCAGTTCGGCCACCTCCTGCTCCCGTGTACGCACAAACTCCTGCGCCTGCCTCAAAGCGGCATCCAGTGTTTGTACCTGCTCCAGACGCTGCAGCGCCAGTTGTTGCGCTTGCGCCATGGCGTCACTGAGCTGCCGATGGCGCTCAACAATGGAAGCATATTCTTCCTTCTGGCTGTTGAAGGCATCAGTCATCTGCGCCAGCGCTTGTTCCAGACGCTGAATTTCAGCGCGCAGCCGGGCATGGAAAGCAGTGCGGCGGCTGGAAAAATCACCGGATTCAGCGGCATTGTCAGCCACAGCCAGTTCCGCCAGAGGTGTCGGCGTGGCGGCGACAATAAACTGATAGCTCAAGGCGTTGGGCAGTTCCTGCAGAATCTGCTGCCACGGCTGCGGCAGATCGCCGAAATCATCATCTATTTCGGTCTCTTCGGGCAGCCTGCTCACCACCTCGCGATGAACAACGCTTAACGCCGCCTGCTGCAGTGATGTTTCCAGGCTGGTGGCGGTAAAAAAGTGGACATGGCTGCGATCGAGCAATCCTTCGTCGCGGTAGTCAAAACGATCGCGCATCAAGCTGCCCACCACCGCCGCATGGGCGACATTCGGCACCGACAACAGCAATTTACCCTGTGGCTTCAGCAACTTGCGCGCTGCACGCAGAATCTCTTCCGGCTGGCGCAAATGTTCGAGCACGTCGGCGGCAATGATGTAATCGTAGCTTTCGCGCTCAAAGTGCTCTTCAAGCCTGATTACATCCAGATCGGCTACCAGCATGGTGTCACAGAATTTCTCCGCCCGGCACGCCATGTCCGGGCACAACTCCACGCAATCTACCCGGCAGCGCAACTGCTCGCTCAGATGGCGGGTGAAATAGCCGGTGGCCGGGCCCAGTTCCAGTACCCGGCTGTCCGCAGTTACCAGGGCGGCGATGCGTGCCAGGGCGGTATCGTCACTGAGAAAATTATCGCCGGAATAAATATGTGCCGCCGTTTCCCGCTCCTGGCTGGTGGCAACTGCCTCCGGCATCGACGTGCCTTCCGGCTTGCGCGCCACTAGCACGCTGTCGGCCCACACAGCGCTGTCATCTGCGTAACCTTCGGCATTCCAATTGGTTACGGCGCTGATTACTTCCATATCAACATAGCGTGCCATGGCGCGCAGACCATCTGGATAAAAACGCCAGCAATCCACCGGATAGCGGTGTTCTCGCCCGCCGGATGGCGCGATGATACAGCACAGCCCCCCCGGCTTGAGTACCCGGCGGATCTCAGCCATGGTAAGCCAGAAATACTCTATATGTTCAAACACCTGACCGGAGACCAGCACATCCACACTGTCGCTCTTCAGCTCGCCCCAGTTGTATGGATCATCCAGCACCAGATCGACATTGGGCCCGGCGGCTACATCGACGCCGATATAGCTCCAGCCGGGACAATCGAAGAATTGGCGGTAAGAACCACCGATGTTCTGGCTGCCCAGATCGACGATGGTAAGCTGATCATCGCGTCTTTTTTCAAGGTATTGGGCAACAAACTCGCGCATGTTATCCAGTGAGCTGAGATGCATGGTTTCAATCTACCTTTGTGTAATGCACGCTGGTATTCAAATCGGAGAGCAACCCACCCGGCAGCCGCGCGGCAACGCATTTAACCACCATGATGTCGTGAATCCAGTGGCACTGCCGTTGCTGATCAAAATCGCCATCGGCAACAGCCACGCCGAGACAGTATTCACCGGGATACAAGTTTAGCCACTGCTCAAAACGGAATGTTACCACCCGACTCTCACCAGCGTTAAATGGGGCCATATCTTCCCCCATTAGCAGGGTGTTATCGGCCAGCAACTCCCGCCCCAGACGATCCTTGAGTACAAAGCCACATACCGGCCTGCTGACCGCGCTGCGAGCGCGCAACAGCAGCCTCAGCTCCAACCACTCGCCGGAATAGGCTATGGGCTGGCAACCGTGGGCGTTGCGCATCTGCACACCGCAGATTTCCACACGCCTATCGCCGAACTGGCGACAACTGTCATCCACAGGATCAAACTGAGCTGCCTGAACCGCGCTGCCGCCATCAACCGGCGACTTGACTGTATCATCGGCGGAATACATGTATTCCAGATACTTTTCGCTGACAAAACGCGGGGTCCCATCCATACGTACCCGGCCACCGTCAAGCCACAGGGCGCGGTCACACAACTCCACGATGGCGTGAGTATCATGGGAGACGAATATCACTGTTCTGGTGGCAGCAAACTGCTTGATGCGCGCCATACACTTCTGCTGAAATTTCACATCGCCGACAGACAACGCCTCATCGATAATAAGAATCTCCGGATCGACAATGATCGCCACCGAAAACGCCAGCCTGACAAACATACCGCTGGAATAAGTTTTTACCGGCTGATGAATAAACTCGCCGATATCGGCAAATTCCAGTACAGCATCCACCCTGGCCGCCATCTCGGCACGGCTGAAACCAAGCAGCGCCCCACTAAAATAAATATTTTCCAGTCCGCTCATCTCCAGATTGAACCCGGCCCCCAGTTCCAGCAGCGCCGACACCCGTCCGTCAACGACACAACTTCCACCGCTGGCAGTGAGTACACCACTGATTATTTTGAGCAGGGTGGACTTGCCCGAGCCATTCTTGCCTATGACCCCCAACGCTTCGCCGCGACACAGTGAGAATGAGACATCCTGCAACGCGTGGAATTCGCGGTGATATTTTTTCCGCCGCGGATGCAACGCCTCTTTGAGACGATCCACCGGATCGGCATACAGGCGGTACACCTTGCTGAGGTTTTCAACCGTAATTACCGTATCAGTCATCACAGCACATCCGCAAAATGGGGCCGCAGACGTGAAAACACCAGCGCACCGCAGACAAATATCGCCCCGGTACACATCCAGAAATAGAGACCGTACAGAGGATGCTGCCAGAACCACACCTTATGGATAAAGCTGTCGCGAAACCCTTGAATGATGTAAAACACCGGGTTCAGTTTGATAACAGTCTGATAGCGATCTGGAATCATCCCCAGCGACCAGAAAATAGGCGTCAGCCAAAAACCGAATTGGATAAGCATATCGACAATCTGACCGACATCCTTGAGAAACACCACCAGCGCCGAGGTTAACCAGGTAAACCCCAGTAACAGCACCACCGCCGCGCTGCTGTAGTAGATCACCTGCACAGCATAGATGGTTATCGGCACATGATAAGCAAGAAAAAACACAAATATAACACCGATAAAAAACAAATGTACCACCAGCGCCGACAACATCTTAACCACCGGCAACATGCTGACTCGGAACACCACTTTTTTTACCAGATAGCTGCTTTCGACAACCGAGCCGGTACCCTGAGCCATACACTCGGAGATAAAAAACCACGGCACTATGCCGGTAATAAGCCATAGGATAAACGGGAAGTTGTCCACCGGTGCCGATTTAAAACCGACATCGAAGACAAACCAGAATATCATAATGGTCACCACCGGCTGGATGAACGCCCACAGCAGACCCAGGTAAGAGCCAAGATAGCGCGCTTTGAAATCGCGCGTCGTCAGTTGCAGCACCAACGCGCGATTACGATAGATATCGGCAAGAAAACCGGCAAAATGCCGCAACATGACGATAAGGCGGTTCATGGTCAACTAACTACCGATCCGCTTAAGATACCCTTTGGGGTTCCAGGTAATAAGAAACGATTCCATATCCCTGTCGATGGTGAACTCTCCGTTTTCGGCAACAAATGCCTCTATCGCTTCGTACGGCCCCGGCTGAGGACCGACATCGAGTCCATGATGGCAGATACTGTCCTCGACGATAAAATAATCCCCCGGTTTGACAAAGGCAGAATACATGCGCAGCACCGCCAGGGTATTATCAAAAGTGTGAGCGCTATCCTCAATAACCAGCACCCGCTCATCAGCGCCCACAAGCTCTTTGACTTTGTCAAACGAATCGCATGCTGCTCCTTCGATAAAAGTGATGCGGTGGTGATTGCGCGCCTGAGGATCGACTGTGGCATGGGATATATCCAGGCCGATAACCCGACCACTACCGAGGGCGTCGCACATGTGCGCCAGAGCAAGGGTACTGCCGCCACAATAATTACCGATTTCGATAATGACATCGGGACGCATGGAGGTAATTATCTCCTGATATACCCAGCAGTCCATTGGGCTTTTCAATGTTTTTATACCGAAATAACTGGTCTGCTCCATGATACGCTGCTGCACATGTTCCAGCACTTCGGCCAAGGGCATATCCAGATGATCTTCCATGTATTTCATAACTGCCTCACTTGTAGCGGTATCGCCGGAGCGCACCGTAATTAATCGAACAGATTGGCCTGCGCCAGCGCTGGCGCCACAGCGTCCTTGGCGGAAAGCTGCGGCGCCGCGTCTAGGGGCCAGTCGATGGCCAGTTCCGCATCGTCCCAGCGGATACAGCCCTCGCTTTGCGGCGCGTAATAACTGGTGGTTTTATACAGAAATTCCGCCATTTCGGACAGCACGACAAAACCGTGGGCAAAACCTTCCGGCAGCCAGAACAGCCGCTTGTTCTCCGCCGACAGACGCACCCCCACCCACTGACCGAACGTGGCACTGCCACGGCGGATATCCACCGCCACATCAAACACCTCGCCCACCACACAGCGCACCAGCTTGCCCTGAGCGGCGGGGGGAAGCTGATAATGGAGACCACGCAGCACACCACGGGCGGAGCGGGAATGGTTATCCTGCACAAACTCCACTTCACGCCCCACCGCCGCGTCAAAGTCCCGTTTGTTCCAGCTTTCCATAAAAAAACCGCGCTCGTCGCCGAACACCTGCGGTTCAATGATAAGTACGTCGGCTATTGCTGTTTTGATAATATTCATGGCTTTTTAATTTCAGGCAAACCCACACTCAGCACCCAACACAGCTTCAAGATAGTCGCGGTAACTCGAAGGCGGCGTTTCATCGATAACCCGCCGCATGGCGGCAGCGTCGAGATAGCCCTTGCGAAAGGCCACTTCCTCAAGACAGGCTATCTTAAGCCCCTGGCGCGCCTCCAGGGTGCCGATAAAGTGGCTGGCTTCGAGCAGACTCTGATGGGTGCCGGTATCAAGCCAGGCGATGCCGCGCTCAAGCTTTTCCACCTGCAAGCGCCCGCGACGCAGATAGTCCAGATTGACATCGGTAATCTCCAGCTCGCCACGCGCTGATGGTTTCATCTGCCGGGTAATCTCCACCACCTCGTTGTCGTACAGATACAGACCGGGCACTGCGTAGCGCGATTTCGGTTGCTGCGGTTTTTCTTCCAGGCCGATGGCGACACCGGCGCTGTCGAACTCCACCACACCGTAGCGCTGCGGATCGTGCACCGGATAGCCAAATACCTTGGCGCCAGCGGTAAATTCGGCAAAAATTCGTCCTAAACCCATTTTACCGTAGAAGATGTTATCGCCAAGAATCAGGCTGACACAGTCATTGCCGATAAAATCGGCGCCGATGGTAAACGCCTGGGCGATACCGCGCGGCTCTTCCTGCACCTCGTAAGTGAAATTGACGCCGAAACGACTGCCGTCACCGAGCAGCTCCTTAAAACGCGGCGTATCCAGCGGCGTGGAGATAATCAGAATATCCCGCACTCCAGCCCGCATCAGGGTGGAGATGGGATAGTATATCATCGGCTTGTCGTACACCGGCTGCAACTGCTTGCTGGCGATAAGGGTCAGCGGATACAGGCGAGTGCCGGCGCCACCGGCAAGTACAATTCCTTTTTTTATCGCAGGCATGAGGAAAGGACCTTTTATGTTTCGAGGTTCATGTCAAAATACTGCGCCAGGCTGTCCTGCCAGGCGGGAACGACAATGCCGGCGGCGGTCATGATTTTATCCTTGCTCAACACCGAGTAGGCCGGGCGCGGCGCCGGCAGCGGATACTCGGCACTGGTAATGGGCTTTACGGCGGCGCGACACGGCAGGTTACGCTGCCGCATCTGCGCGACAATGGCACAGGTAAAATCATACCAGCTGCACTCTCCGGCGTTGCTGTAGTGGTAGATGCCATAGGTCGGTGCCGCTGCGGCAGTTTCCAGCTCCACCAGCCGCCACACAACTGCCGCCAGATCGGCGCTGAACGTCGGCGTACCAACCTGGTCGGCCACTACTCCCAGCTCATCACGTTCGGTGGCCAGGCGCATCATGGTGGCGACAAAATTGCCACCGGCGGGGCCGTATAACCAACTGGTGCGGACAATATAGTAACGTTGCAGAGCACTGGCTGCTATTGCCTGCTCTCCGGCCAGTTTGGATTTACCGTACACCGACAGCGGTCGCGGCTGATCATCCTCATCATACGGAACCGTTTTATCCCCGGCAAAGACAAAATCGGTAGAAATATGCACCAGCAGAGCGTTACTGGCGTAAGCCGCTGCCGCCAGATAGCCGGGTGCCTTACCGTTGACTGCATAGGCACTGTCCTGTTCGCTTTCACAGGCATCCACCCGGGTAAAAGCGGCGCAATTGATTATAACCGCCGGATTGAGCCGCGCCAGTTCTTCGCTCACCTGGCAGTGCGCCGTAACGTCGAACTCCGGTAGATCGAGTAGATGCAGCCGCACCCCGCACGGTGCCAGTTGCCGTACCATGTGGGCCAGCATGCCGTTGGCACCCACCAGAACAACAGGTCGAATCACAGTTACACCTCCGCCGCTGCGCCGGTACCCAGACGCTGCCGCTGATAGCTGCCGTCCTGCACCCGCTGACACCAGGCCCTGTTATCCAGATACCACTGTACCGTTTTGCGCATACCACTGGCAAAACTTTCCCGTGGTGTCCAGCCGAGCTGCCGCTCAATCTTTCCGGCGTCGATGGCGTAACGCATATCGTGACCGGGGCGATCGGTAACATAGGTTATCAAATCGCGATAGTGTTGCACACCCGCCGGTTTCTGCGGCGCCAGTTCTTCCAGCAGGGTACAGATGGTTTCCACCACCTCGATATTCTGTTTTTCGTTGTGACCGCCGATATTGTAGGTTTCGCCGACATTGCCGCCACTGACCACCCGATACAGAGCGCGGGCGTGATCCTCCACATACAACCAGTCACGCACTTGACGACCGCTACCGTACACCGGCAGTGGCTTACCCTCCAGGGCGTTGAGGATCATCAGAGGAATCAGCTTTTCGGGAAAATGGTACGGCCCGTAATTGTTGGAACAGTTGGTGAGCAGCACCGGCAGACCGTAGGTACGCCGCCAGGCACGCACCAGATGATCGGCACTGGCTTTACTGGCCGAATAGGGTGAACTGGGCGCGTAGGGGGTATCTTCACGAAACAGAGAACCGTCGTCATCGAGATCGCCGTAAACCTCGTCGGTGGAGATATGATGAAAACGGAACGCCTGGCGCCGCTCGTCGTTCAGCCCGTTCCAGTAGCGCCGCGCTTCTTCCAGCAGGACATAGGTGCCGACGATATTGGTCTCGATAAATGCCGCCGGGCCGTCGATGGAACGATCGACGTGGCTTTCCGCCGCCAGATGCATCACTGCGTCAGGCTGATAACGCGCAAACACCGCGCGCAGCGCAGCGCCGTCGCAGATATCCACCTGTTCAAAATGATAACGCTCCGACCCGGCCACGTCAGCCAGAGATTCAAGATTGCCGGCGTAGGTCAGTTTATCGACATTTATCACAGTATCGTCTCTGTGGCCGATGATGTAGCGAATCAGTGCCGAACCGATAAAACCGGCACCTCCGGTAACGAGTATCTTCAAGCAATGCTCCTTGTTACACGCGGTTCGTCCAGTCAACGATCCGCTAAAACTTGTTCAGTATGCAGGCACAGGCCAGTATAACCCGGTCGCGCAGGCGGCGACGGGTCACACCGATATGGCAGAGCAGGTAGCAGCCGCCCCACCAGTTATCGCCGAACACCGCAGTGACAAACGGCTGATAGCCACTTACGCACAGCCGGGCAATCAACTGCGCCTGACACCGATACCAGCCGTTGCCTATCATCTCAAGGCGACGCCGCGCCATACTCCAACCGATGTTGGCACCAAGATAATTACTGTCATGCTGACGATAATACAGGCTGGGACGACTGTCTATATACCAGCGCAAACCACGACTGCGCACATAGGCGTACAGCAACCAGTCGTGCTGATCCACCGCGCGCACCTGTGCGCCGCCGGCGGCAACAAACGCCTGTATCTGCCGCGCCAAGGCGACATCAAACACATAGGTACAACCGGGGCCGGCCGCTTCAAAGAGAAAATCCCAGCGCCGCTGCGGCTGCGCTTTGTCAATCGGGCGCTTGCGCCCGTTCTGCCACAGGGCGATAACATTGCTGGAATAGGCCCTGGCGCGATTTTTTTTCATCATGGTTATGGCGCGAAGTAACTTGCCACGCAACCAGATATCGTCCTGATCGGCCATGGCCAGATAGTCAAAACCATCCAGATCCACCTCTGTCAGCAAACGGTAGAAGTTACCGGCAGCACCGTCGGCAACCGGTCGCGGCGGCAGCAGCACTATCCGCTCATCATCAGCGGCGCACCGCGCCACATAGGCGCCACTGCCATCGGTGGACGGATCAACACTGACAAACAGAGTAACGGCCACGCCGCGCTGCTGCAGCACTGAATCCATCAATCCGGCCAACCACTCCATGCCGTTGTAAACGGCCAAAACCACCGCGCAACGCGGCGAAGGTGCCACATCGGTATGGCTATTTGCGCTCATCACCATCCCTGTCTGCACCGGTTGGCGGCAACAGCATTATCAGCAACAGGCCCATGTTTCTCCCCAAGGTGTTTTTTCGTATCGTCCCGTTAACCACTGCGCGCCAGCGGCAACGCAGCGGCATCAGCGGCAGCTGACTCATGGCGGACAGCGCATCTGTGTCGGCACTGGATAACAGTGACCGACACCCGCGATAGCGCCGGGCAAACTCTCGTGCCTGAGCGCTCAAACGGTAGAGGTTTCGCCGGGCGTTTGACAATCGCGTTATCAGCGCTGCCGGAGTTCTGCTGTCGGCGACCACACCGACCTGATTGCCGCCGTGCTGCCGGTACAGGCTGACCTGTCCGGCATTCCAGCCCACGCTGCCAAAGGCGCGCGCCACCAGCATAAGCCACCAGTCGTGCATAACCGCCGCAGCGGGAAACGGCAACGCCAGATCCAGCAGGGGACGATTAACCAGCATGGTGCAACCGGCGGCTACATTCTGCACCAGCAGCCGGGCAAAGCAGTCCGACCACTGCGGCGACAGTTTCTG
>Ga0256842_1002219_pt1 | contig 14284 bp, 12 predicted proteins | sample 4559240metaG_FD_185973 | JGI IMG/M metagenome (GOLD analysis project Ga0256842, IMG submission 185973) | Hydrothermal vent microbial communities from Guaymas Basin, Mexico - 4559-240 | ecosystem: Environmental > Aquatic > Marine > Hydrothermal vents | place: Mexico: Guaymas Basin | collected...
CGTTGAGCCTTTAGATATTCGACGATCTTTTCGATCTCCTCTTCGCTGCTCCAGGGCGCATGCAGGCGAATCAGGCCGCCTCCTCCAGGGGGCGTAAAGAGCATATCTCCTCTCCCAAGAAGAGATTCGGCGCCCAGTGTATCCAAAATGACTTTCGAATCTATTTTCTGACCGACCTTGAAACTGATACGGGAAGGGAGGTTGGCCTTTATCAGACCGGTTACGACATCCACGCTCGGTCTTTGTGTGGCGACGATCAGATGGATACCGCTAGCTCGGGCCATCTGCGCCAGACGCGCGATGGAAAACTCCACCTCTTTTCCGCCTGTCATCATAAGATCGGCCAGCTCGTCTATGACGACTACGATATACGGCAGGGCCTCTTTTTTCTCTTTTTTCGCTTTTTCGTTATATGTTTCGATATTCTTGGTTCTGGTCTGACTCATCATCTGATAGCGCCGCTCCATCTCGCCAACCATATTCGAAAGCGCCGTAATCGCCTTTTTGGGCTGAGTGATGACAGGCGTAAGGAGGTGTGGAATATCGTTATAGACCGAAAACTCGAGCATCTTCGGATCTATCATCATAAGCCGCATCTGATCGGGGGAGTTGCGATAAAGCAGACTGAGAATCATAGCGTTTATTCCCACACTCTTGCCGCTTCCGGTGGTGCCTGCGATCAGCAGGTGCGGTAGCTTTTTCAGGTCCGTGATGAACGGTCTGCCGACGATATCCTTACCCAATGCTATGGTAAGAGGGGATTTTGACTTTTTGAAAATATCGTCTTCCAAAATTTCACGGAGGTAGATCGTTTCGATCTGCTTGTTGGGAATCTCTATACCGACAACGTCTTTACCCGGCACAGGCGCTTGAATGCGGATCGTCTGCGCCCTAAGAGCCATCGCCAGGTCGTCTTGTAGCCCAAGGATTTTGGAGACTTTGACATGGGCGGCCGGCTTGAATTCGAAAGTGGTCACAACGGGTCCGGTATAGGTTCTGACCACATCCCCCTCTATCTTGAACTTTGCAAGCTTCTCCAGCAGGTCGCCGATTTTCTCATCGATCTCCGCCTCATTGATTTCACGGCTTTTTTTGGGTGCTTTATGCAAGAAATCCACTCTGGGAAGTTTGAAGTTTCTTGGCTTCTCCTGCTCTCCTATATCAATCTGTTCGAGCAGCTTTCTATTCTCTTCGATCTCCTTGACAATCTCTATGCCACTGTGATCACTCTCTTTTTTCTTTTCCAAACCAACATCCTGGCTCGAAGCGGAAATATTATCTTCTGGTTCGGGCTCTTCTTTCAAAACAGTGCTATCTCCTGAAGAAACAGGCTCCTTTTTAAAGCTCTTCTTCTCTTTTTTTACATTTTCATCCACCTCATCCGGTTGCTTCGTGACAGCAATCTCTTCCATTGTGGATGGCATCAGCTCATCGTTTTTTTTCTCCTCCATCCACTTTAGGCCGGAAAACTTCCAATGAACACTCTCGCCCCACAAAATTATGCCTGAAAGCGTCAGCGTCATAAGCCAAAATAGCCATACGCCAACTTCGCCGATAAAAGGGTGTAAAAAATCAACGATACTGCCACCGATCCATCCGTTCATGGGTGGCTGGGCCAAAAGGGCTTGAAGAATGAGCAATGAAAATATAAAAAGCGGCCATGCCGTAAAACTCTCTATCTCGAAATCGTCTATCTTTTCCAAACGATAAAGACGGTATAGCGGATAGAGTAAAAAGATAAAATCGACATAGGCCAGATAACCGAAGAGCCTGATATTTTCTTTTCCGATAGCAGCGCCCAACGTGCCTACGATATGAGCCTGCGGAAAAAAAGTGGCTATGGCGCCATAGATGAAAAAGATGGCGATCGTCAAAGAGATGGCGGTCTTAAAAATGCTCCGCTCCTTGCAAATGGAAATTTTCGGGCATGATTATAGCGTATTCAGTGATTTCCGACCGGTTCGATCAAAGGCTGCATTTAAAGATAGTTCACCAACGACAGATTCTGTACTTTTGCCACGGAAGCCATCATTGCCTGAAAATTGAGGCTCAACTTGTTTAATTTCATTGTCGCTTCGCCGATATCTGTATCCAAAATTTCAGAACGAAGTGTCTGTACATTGATTTTCAGCATTTCACTTCTTTCGACAGCATACTTGAGACTGTTCGACATCGCCCCTATTTTCGTATGCTCTTTGCTGACATGTTCGATCATGTGATCGATACGCGCAAGTGCATTTTCTACACCATGGTTGCGCGGATCGATAGGATTTTTGCCATCAGGATATAGTCGTCCATTTTCCACTGCGACGATAGCTTCATCGATAGAAGCGAAAAGGTCATGCTTCGGGTCATCCACTGTCAATGCATCGTTGGCGGAAAACATCACGGAAGGAGATGCGCTGTCTTTGATGTAAAATCGGGTCAATCCTTCCGAAGATACGACCAGTCGTCCGTTTTGATCGATATCCACGTTTGCGCTTTTGCCGGTAACCGATTCGATTTTCACTTCAACGGCCTCCACAAGCTGCCGATAGGTTGTATTTTCGTCTATGTCGTAGCTGTCCATGCTTCCGTTGATCAAAATGGACAATGTCCTTCCGCCGGTCAGATCTACAGCGGAAGTCTCCTGCAGTTTTGTCGCACCTGTCGCAAAATTCTGGTTTTCTTTGACTATTTGAGGCATATTGCCTCTGAATCTTCCGTCACCGATCTTTTCGAAATCGATGCCGTCGTAATCCGATGCGCTTCCGGAAGCGCTTTTGATGAATTCTATATGATGATTATTGTTGTCGCTCGCGAATAGATGAAAATCGAGCAGACTGCTGTTTTTTAGCTTATCTTTTATCGTAATATACCCGTTCACCAGATTGGCTTCGATCATGTCGCTGCCATATGCGGATTTTATCCCTTCGAGAATATCCGAAATATTGCCGTCTGAAGCAACGGAAAATGACGTATCCAAAGCAGCGCCATTCCGGTCTCTTCCTGTAATTTTGAATTCATAACTATTTTGGTTGCCGGTAATCTCATTTAGCTTGGTATCCATGGAGACCGGCTTATCCGAATCGAATCTTTTGAGTGGAATATTTGTAGTAACTTCCCTATATTTATTTTCATCTTCCCCCAAAAACAGTTCTTCGCCGGAAATATTGTAAGGCACCTCCACCTTCGCCCCTACGACAGCCTTGATCGACCCGCCATTGCCTCGATAAACACCTGTTGAATCGAGCGGCTGGGTATCAAGTTTTGTGCCGGAAAATAGATACCTGCCATTGATTGAACTATTCCCGAGGTTTACCAAATGCTCTTTGAGAGATTTCATTTCATTACTGATAGCGTAGAAGTTGTTGTCGGAATTGGAGCCGTTGGCCGCTTGAAGCAAAAGCGTTTTAAAGCGTATCAACGCGTCGGAAAACTGGAACATAACGCTGTCTGTGTTGTTTGCGAAATTTTGCGCATCGGTAGCCACATCTACCGCTTGGGACAATGTATGCTCTTCATAATCTAGTCTTAATGTATCGGTAAAGATGGAAGGATCTTCGTGTCCATATTTGATCTTCATTCCCGAAGAGATCTGTCGATTGACACTATTTAGTCGCTGTTTGATATTCTGCTGGTCGGAAACAAATGTATTGAAAAAATTATTCTGCGTTATTCTCATACTTTTATTGATCCTCTTTTAATGTATTTTACTCAAGCAAATATGGTTCCATAATTGTATTACTGCTTACAACATCGGCATCATGGGTGTTTTGTTTAGCAAAACAATTGATATTTCTTGCAATTTGAAATAAAACGTTGTACAATCAAGGTGTAAATCTTCTATAAGGATAGCCCTATGAAAAAAGCTGAATTTATTCAGGCGGTCGCCGAAAAAGCGGGATTGTCTAAAAAAGATACCGAAGCTGTACTCGATGCCGCACTGGAAACGATCACAGAAGCGCTTTCCGAAGGTAAAAGCGTAAGCTTCATCGGTTTTGGTACCTTTACGACTGCCGAGCGCGCAGCCCGCGAAGCCAAAGTTCCAGGCACCGATCGTATCGTAAAAGTTCCTGCTACGCGTGTCGTAAAATTCAAAGTAGGCAAGCAGCTCAAAGAAGCGGTCGCCAAATCGTCTTAATTTTGCAACTATCTACTGCATATTAACCGGTATTTAAGCTTTATGCCATTAAAATTCCGGCAGTGAAACGCGAAAGTATCATATGCCGGGGTGGTGAAACTGGTAGACACGCCAGACTCAAAATCTGGTGGGCATTAGCCCGTGCCGGTTCGATTCCGGCCCTCGGTACCACATACCACGATAAATGCGGGAGTAGCTCAGTGGTAGAGCACGACCTTGCCAAGGTCGGGGTCGCGGGTTCGACCCCCGTCTCCCGCTCCATCTATCTCCTTCTTTTTTTTATCTTTCTATCTTTTTTACAAAAACCGATTTTTGCACAACATATCACTTTGAAAAAAATATATACCCTCGATAATCACTGCATTTCACCCAAAACACTCGGGATCGACATCAACGACACCTGCTTGCTTGAAATGCCAAAAAACCGGGATACATGGAGTGTGCCCTCATATAAGATAAAAGCTCTTTTAAAGAGCACCGGATACCACTCTTCCATAGAGACGACTTCCAGCCTCATCCTTTTCAAAAGGCTTCAAAAATATAACTTCACCAATCTCGAGCGGATTGTTCGCGCCAGATACTCACGACACTTCCCGACTCTGAAAATATTGAAAGTAAAGATTTCACCCACTTCGCGCCATATGGATAGTTTTCATTTCAGCAAAAAGTGCAATATTATCTTGCCCGAAAGGGCGCTCCGCAGAAACAGAGGTACTTTTTCGCTTCGCTGCGGTAAAAAACACTACTTTTTCAAATATGAAATCGAAGGACGAATCAAACTCTATAAAGCGAATCATCAAATAAAAAAAGATAAAATTATTCATCTATCCGACGTGTCTGTCGTGACACTTCCTTTTGATACATACTATTCAGAGCCAGTCACGTCGCTTAGCGCAACCGGACGATCGATGGCCAGGCAGAATATCGCGAAGGATAAAATCATTCTTCGCAGAATGGTGACCGCCCCTTTCGATGTGCGCAGGCACGACACTGTCCGCTGCATACTGAAAGACGGGCCGATTACGCTGGAATTTGATGGCACAGCGCTGCAAAACGGCATGATCGGAGACGAGATTTTGATACGTAATCCAAATGGCAGAACTTTGCGAGGAACGATAATGAAAGACAAAACGGTAAATATACGATGAAGCTCGCTGTAGCCGTTACGGGAGCGAGCGGGGTGCAGCTCGGGATAAAGGCCATACGAAGCCTTCCTGAAAACGTTACCCCTTTTACGATTCTTTCCGATCATGCCCAGACAGTTCTGTCCCATGAAGTGGATCATAAATACCACATTGAAGATATCGCCGCGCCTATCTCGTCAGGATCGTTTCCAATCGATGCGATGATGATTGCACCATGCAGCATGAACACCCTCGCCAAAATAGCCTGCGGTATCGCCGACAATCTCGTTACCCGCGCCGCCGCCGTGACCATAAAGGAGCGGCGACCGCTTCTTGTCGCACCAAGAGAGATGCCCTTTAGCGCGATAGCGCTTGAAAATATGCTGAAACTCTCCCGACTGGGTGTAATCATAGCCCCTCCCGTACTTGGCTACTACAGCGAAAGCGATACGATAGAGGAGATGGAAAATTTCATCGTAGGGAAATGGTTCGATCTGCTTGGCATAGATCATTCACTCTACAGACGCTGGGGCATCGAGGATTTATAATGAAAAAAAGACGAGTCATCTATCCGGGAACTTTCGATCCGATCACCAATGGACATATGGATATAATCGTACGCGCCGGAACACTTTTCGACGAGATTATCGTAGCCGTCGCAAAATCAAGCGAAAAAGGGCCGATGTTTTCCCACGATCAGCGTATCGCCATGGTAAAATCCGCCTGCAAAGAGATGCGCAACGTCAGAGTGGAAGGCTTTTCCACTCTGTTGGTAGATTTTTGCAAGCAGACGAACTCGCCGATCATCATTCGGGGGCTAAGGGCGGTAAGCGATTTCGAATATGAGCTTCAGATGGGATATGCCAACGCCTCCTTGGCGCCCGAGATCGAAACGGTCTATCTGATGCCGAGTCTGGAAAACGCCTTTATAAGCTCTTCTGTAGTGCGCTCGATTCTCAAACACAATGCCTCCTGCGCACATCTTTTACCGCCAAGCGTCAATGAGATGATAGAAAAGAGCTTAAAGTGTACGTAGCGTTCGAAGGGATAGATACGGCTGGAAAAAGCACGCAGATCGCATTGGCCAAAGATGCTTTTTCAGACGCTGTCGTCACCAAAGAGCCCGGGGGCACCGAGCTTGGAATGAAGATTCGCGCATTGCTTCTTGAAAGCGGCTGCGTTACACCCCGCAGCGAAACGCTTCTCTTTTTGGCAGACCGTGCCGAACATATAGAAAAAGTCATCAGGCCGAATCTGCACAGGATAATTCTAAGCGATCGCTCGTTCATATCCGGAATCGCCTACGCCCACATACACGAAAAACTCCCGATAGATATCTTGTTGCAACTCAACAGATTCGCCACCGACGGAATCTTTCCCGATCGCATAGTGTTACTGAGAATGGATGAAAAGGTATTACGCACGCGACTGGAACGAAAAAGACGTGACGCCATAGAGAGTCGCGGCATAGAGTATATGATGGCTGTACAAAAGTGTATGCTGGAGCTTCTGGATCTGCTGCAGATCGATCATATCGCGATAGATGCCGCGCAACCGGCCGAAAAAATCGCTGAAGCCATTGAAAACTATTTGCGACAACCATTTGAAAAAGGATATAAAAAACCATGATTCAAGCACTTCGCGGAATGAAAGACATTATGAGTCCGGACAACTCACGTTTTGTGCATATCATAGAGACGGCATCGCGCATAGCGAAACGGTACGGATATGAATATATCGAAACGCCTCTACTGGAAGAGACCACGCTTTTTAAAAGAAGTGTGGGCGAAAGCAGCGATATCGTAGGCAAAGAGATGTATCAGTTTATCGACAAGGGAGGACACGATGTCTGCTTGCGCCCGGAAGGTACGGCAGGTGTCGTTCGTGCTTTTATCCAAAACAAGCTGGACAAAAGGGGTGGCACCTATCGCTTCTTCTATCACGGCCCTATGTTTCGATATGAACGCCCACAAAAAGGGAGACTGCGAGAATTTCACCAATTCGGCTGCGAGAGCTTTGGCGAAGAGAGTGTCTATGAAGATTTTACGATGATTTTGATGATCAAGGATATCTTCGATGCGCTCGGGATAGGCTATACGATCAAAATCAACTCATTGGGATGCCCGGAGTGCATGCCGGGCTACCGCGAAAGGCTCGTCACCCATCTGCATGATATCGAAGATGGACTTTGCGAAGATTGCCAAAGACGAATATCCACAAATCCCATCAGGGTGCTCGACTGCAAGGTGGAAAGCTGCCGCACGCAGCTGCAAAAAGCTCCTTTGATCGTCGACAACCTTTGTGAAACATGCGATGCCGAGTTTGGCAGACTGATATCGCTTTTGAAATCCCACGACATTCCTTATGAGCTGGATCCGAAACTCGTACGGGGTCTGGATTACTACACCCGTACGGCTTTCGAGTTCGTCAGCAGCGAGATAGGAGCGCAAAGCGCAATCGCAGGAGGCGGGCGCTACAACCGCCTCGTCGAGTTTCTGGATGGCAAACCAACTCCAGCGGTGGGGTTTGCACTGGGTATCGAACGGATTATGGAACTGGCAAAAATGCCAAAGAGCGAACGAGAAGGCCTGTATCTTGGCGTTATGGAGCCGGATGCGATAGAGACCGTTTTAAAAATCGCACACAAAAAACGCCAAAGCGAAAAAGTCTATACAGAGTATCGAAAAAAATCCCTCAAAGCCCATCTTAAAGCTGCCGACCGTATGCAGGCGAGATTGTGCGCGATCATAGGAGAAGACGAGCTAAAAACAGGTGAAATATGGGTCAAGGATCTTGAAAGCAAAGAGGAGAGGCGTATTGCCGTCAACGAATTCGTATAATCCGTTTCGCAACTATGGTATTCATCTGTGGGGCGAAGAGAATTTCGTCGTAGAAAACGGTGAAATAAAGATCGATTTCGGCAAAAAACCATCCCTTGTGCAGATCACTCGCCAGATGCGCGAATATGGATACAAGGGGCCGCTGTTGGTACGCTTTCCGCATCTGGCGATCAAGAATGTACGCACCCTTTTCAACCATTTTGAGCGCGCCAAACAAGAGTTTGGGTACAAAGGAAAGTTCAAGGCTGTATTTCCTCTGAAGGTGAACCAGTATCCTGGATTTGTCACTCCTTTGATGGAGGGCACGAAAGATCTCGAATATGGCCTGGAGGCGGGAAGCAAGGCGGAACTGATTCTCGCCATGACGCTGACGAATCTGGGCAGACCCATCACGGTCAATGGCTTCAAGGACCGCGAGATGATAAGCATCGGATTTCTTGCGGCAAAGATGGGACACGATATCACGATAACGATCGAAGGAATCAACGAACTGGAGTTGATCATAAAAGAGATGGATCGCCTGGGATCGCCAATGCCCAAAATCGGTCTGCGCATTCGTCTTCATACCGGCGGAATCGGCTTATGGGCAAAAAGTGGCGGTTATAGCTCCAAATTTGGACTCACATCTACCGAGCTCCTTGAAGCGATGGACCTTTTGAAATCCAGCGATATGATCGATCGGCTCTCGATGATTCATTTCCATATCGGTTCACAGATGGATCATATCTCCCCATTGAAAAAAGCGATCAGGGAAGCTGGCAATATCTATGCCCAGCTGCGAAAGATGGGGGCGGACAACCTTCATGCCATCAATATCGGGGGCGGCCTGGCAGTGGAGTACAGCCAGCACGAAAACCTCATCAACCGCAACTATACCCTCGAAGAGTTCACCAACGACGTGGTCTTTCTACTAAAAGAGATCGCTACGGCAAAATCGGTGCCAGAACCTACCATATTTACCGAATCGGGGCGTTATGTTGCGGCCAGCCATGCCGTGCTGATCGCCCCGGTACTGGAGCTTTTCAGCCAGGAATACAGCGAAAAAAGGCTTCGCATCAAAGAGACGAATCCTCCGCTGGTACAGGAGCTCTACGATCTGTATCGATCCATATGCGAAAAAAATGCCAGGGAGTATCTGCATGATGCGCTCGATCACATGGAGTCGCTTCTGACGCTTTTCGATCTTGGCTATATAGACCTTGTAGATCGAGCCAATACCGAAACGCTTGTGCATCTAATCATCAAAAGAGCGATCGAACTTCTTCACGGCAAACCATCCAGAGAGATCAAAACGATTCTAGACAGAGTACAGGAGCGATACCTGGTCAACTTTTCGCTCTTTCAATCCTTGCCGGATTACTGGGGACTCGGGCAGCACTTTCCGGTTATGCCCCTTGATCGACTGGATACCGAACCGACCCGCTCCGCAAGCCTGTGGGACATCACCTGTGACTCAGACGGAGAAATCGCTTTCAACATCGACAACCCTCTCTATCTGCACGACGTGGATGTCAAAAAGGAAGAGTACTTTCTGGGCTTTTTCAAGGTCGGAGCATATCAGGAGATCTTGGGAATGCGCCACAATCTATTCACCCATCCGACGGAGGTGACCGTACGATTCGACGAAAGCGGCGAATGGCACCTGGAAAACATAATAGAAGCGCAAAGCATTCTCGACATTCTCGACGATATCGATTACGACACAAAAGAGATCGAACGAAAAATCAGGCAGATATTCGAAGAGAACCGCAATCTCGAAAACGACGAGCGAAAAGAGATACTGGGAGAACTTTACCTTTACTTAAGTGAAAATGGATATCTTAGGACTATCAATTTTTCCGAAGGAGCACAAAGGTGCGATTGATGCTCGAGCTTATTGTCGAAGATCTCAAAAGTGTCTATCGGCGCGATCCCGCCATCCACTCAAGACTGGAACTGTTTTTCAACTATCCTGGGGTGTGGGCCGTAATCAATTATCGTATAGCCAACTGGTTCTACCGCAAAGGAGTACACCTTCTGGCCAGGATGTGGATGGGAATATCTCAAATATTTACTAATATAGATATCCACCCGGCCGCAACGATCGGTAGGCGCGTTTTTATCGATCACGGTATCGGCGTAGTTATCGGGGAGACGGCCATCGTTGGAGACGATGTGACGATCTATCAAGGAGTCACTCTCGGTGGAGTCTCCTTGAATCCGGGAAAACGACACCCTACCATAGAGAGTGGAGTCGTCATAGGCGCGGGCGCCAAGGTGCTCGGAAACATCACGATCGGCTACAACAGTAAAATAGGTGCCAATTCCGTCGTAGTCAAATCGGTCCCTCCGGAATCCACAGCCGTGGGGATTCCTGCCCGCGTGGTGACCAAAGGGCGCGACAAGAGCCCCCTTAGCCACAACAAACTCCCCGATATCAACAAGGAGCTTTTCGAATACCTCCTAAAACGCGTGGCGGTGATCGAGCATCTGTTGGGAGAAGAGCACAAAGAGCTTCTGGAAGAAGACCGAAAACTCGAAGAGATATATGATGCTTTTCTCAAATCGATGAAGCAGTGATCAGTACAAGACTTTATTCGGATCCTCATACCATTTTTCAAAAAGGCTCTTGCATCGCCGGTGCGGATCGTGCACAAATCTGATCGGATCCGGCCTGCGCCCAAGCATGATATCCGTTATCAAAGCGTCATCGAACCCGATCCGGGCCGCATCTTGCTTGGTATTGCAATATACCACTCGTGCCAGATGCGCCCAGTGAATCGCTGAAAAGCACATCGGACATGGTTCGCCGGTCACATAGAGTTCGCACCCTTCAAGATGAAAACTCTGCAATTTTTGCGACGCTCTTCTGATAACTACGATTTCGGCATGCGCAGTGGGATCGTTGCTCTTTACTACCTCGTTGTGGCCAGCAGCTATCACTTCGCCATCCTTTACGATAACGGCGCCAAACGGCCCGCCATCACCTTTCAATATACCCTTTTGCGCCTCTTCCAGCGCCATTTCCATAAATTTTTTCATGCACTATTATAGCGATTAATCGATTTTTGGATAAAATTATCAAAATTTTTAGAAACAAGGGCCTTTTATGCTTTCTGACAGAATACAGGTACTTTCAGAATCTATGACTATCGCGATCACAGCGCTTGCGCAACAACTCAAACGCGAAGGAAAAGATATTTTGGGCTTCTCGGCCGGAGAGCCGGACTTCGATACGCCACACGTCATCAAAGACGCCGCAATCAAAGCAATAGAAGAGGGATTTACGAAATATACTCCAGTTGATGGAATTATCGAGCTGAAAGAGGCGATCGTAGATAAATTGGCACGCGAAAACGATCTCCACTACACCACAGACCAGGTAATCGCCAGCAATGGAGCGAAACAGTCTCTGTTCAACCTCTTTCAATCCGTAATCAATCCGGGTGACGAGGTCATCATTCCGGCTCCTTACTGGGTCACCTATCCCGAAATTGCCAAATATAGCGGTGGCATACCGGTGATAATCGAAACGGATGACAAAACGGCTTTTAAAATGACACCCGATCAGTTGAAAAATGCCATTACGCCGAAAACCAAAATGCTGGTTCTTACATCTCCTTCCAATCCGACAGGTTCGGTATACACCAAAGAAGAGATCGAGGAGATCGGCAAAGTACTCGAAGGGACCGATATTCTGGTAGCCAGTGACGAAATGTATGAAAAGCTTGTCTATCACGGCACCCGCTTCACCGCTGCAGCTTCGGTAAGTGAGGATATGTTCCACCGCACCGTCACGATCAACGGGCTTAGCAAATCTGTAGCGATGACCGGCTGGCGCTTCGGATACTGTGCCGCCGCAAACAAAGATCTCATAAAAGCGATGAAGAAACTGCAAAGCCAAAGCACGTCCAACGTAAACTCCATTACGCAGATCGCAGCGATCAAGGGACTCGATGGAAGCGCTGATGCCGATATCGAAATGATGCGCCAGGCATTCGAAGCACGCTGCGACGAAGCCACATCTCTTTTTAACAGCGTAAGCGGGCTCTCCGTAGTAAAACCCAAAGGAGCTTTCTATCTCTTCGTAAACCACAAAGAGATAGAGCCCGATTCTATGAAATTTGCAAAGTCACTGCTTGAAAACAGCGGCGTCGCCGTAGTTCCAGGCGCAGGTTTTGGAAGCGACGGTTATTTTAGATTCAGTTTCGCTACTGATATAGACACCATCAGAGAAGGGGTGCGTAGAATAGAATCGTTTATTGAAAACTACGACAAACGATGAAGCGATAGTCGTAGTTTTTTGACATAGATAAAAATGATACCCTGGATGTCGAAAAGTAAAAAACGGCAAGGAGCTTCATCGGGGTGACAGCACCCAACGAGCCAAGAATCAAACAAAAAGAGATCGAATGGATGCATTTTATATCGCACGACAGTCGGTAATAGATAGAAAAAACCGCATTTTCGCCTATGAAATTTTATTTCGGGGAAAAACACCGCAAGAAGAAATGGACAAAGGTACTCTCATGAGTGCTACGGCGATCAATAACCTTATCAATGTCATAGGAATAGAAAATGTCATCGGTCTCCACTACGGCATCATCAAGCTCACACCTCTTTTTATTGAACGCAAACTAATAGATGCCTTGCCCAAAGAACGTCTCATTTTTTCCATATTTGAAGAACACCTGGAGGATAGAAGCCTTGTCGAAACACTCAAAAGCTACAAAAATGAGGGCTACTGCTTCGCCATCAACGACCTGAAAAATGAAAGGCTGCTTCAAAAACAGGAAATTATAGATATCTTCAAATATATCAAAATCGACTATGCTGAACTCGAGCCTGAAACGGTTGAAACAATTATCGAGACAGCAAAAACTCACGGCATCAAAACCATCTGCACAAAAATCGAAAAACGCAAAGATCATGCAGAAGCCGAGGCGCTGGGCAGTGACTATTTCCAAGGATATTTTTTCAAAGAACCCGAAGTGATGAAAGAGTATCCGATACGTGCCGAAAAAGGATCGATCCTTTTCTTATGGAATCTCATTCGCAACGACGCCTCTATCGACGAGCTGATGAAAGCCTTTGAGCGCGAACACACAATCACTATCCAGTTACTTAGATTTATCAACTCTCCTTTCTTTTCCCTGCGCCAGACGGTCACTTCAATCAGACAATTCATCACGCTTCTGGGGCGAAATCAACTCTCTCAGTGGCTTCTAGTGATGCTTTTTGCAGAAGAGAGTCAGTGTGGAAATGGTAACCATCCGCTTGTATTGATGGTGATAAATCGCACCGAACTAATGACTGGATTACTGAAGCTAATCAAGCCAGATGCCGACAAATCAGAGTATGAGACTGCCTATCTTACAGGAATGCTATCACTTATTCATCTCATTTTTCATCGGCCTCCACGTGATATTCTGCACCATCTTCATATCTCAGGCGAGATCGAAGAGGCACTTTTCGAGGGAGACAATCTATACGGAGAAATACTTGGCATTACACGCATAATTGAAAACAATGATATTGAAAAACTCGATGAAATCGTGCTCAAATACAATCTCTCTTCCGAAAAAATCAATACCCTTGCCATCGAAGCAATGAAAAAGATCAATGCTTTCGACGAGGCGCTTCGCTCCTTGAACGGATAGCGAGATACAGGTTCAATCCGTGACCGCCATCCCGTATGAGATGGCGACAATCACTGCAAGAGTAGAAATTGGTATCCTTTAAGCCCAAGTGTCGTTTTCATCATCAATATTTCGCGCTGATACCTACATAGATGGATCGGCCGGCCGTACCGTAGCCATCGACCTCCTGGTAGAAGCGGTCGAAGAGATTGCGCACTTCGATTTCACCCGTAAAGCCTTTGGCGAAGTTGTGGCGAAGTGCAAGATTGGTCACATTATATTTTCCGGTCTGAATTGTTTTAGCTGCATCATCGTATCGCTCACCGACATAGTTACCGTTGATATTGATCGTGTGCTTATCGGTTGGATACCAGCTCAGAGAGTAATCGAACATATCTTTCGCCCGTCTTGCAAGATCACCGGCTTCACTCTGAGCTTTGATGAAGTGTGTATAGCCTAAATCAAGTTTCAAAACATCGAAAAATGACTCCGAATACCCCACTTCGATTCCTTCGAACTTCGATCTGCCTTCAACATTGTAAAACTTCCAAGTGTTATAATTGTAATCGATCAAATCAT
>Ga0256842_1002220_pt1 | contig 14282 bp, 21 predicted proteins | sample 4559240metaG_FD_185973 | JGI IMG/M metagenome (GOLD analysis project Ga0256842, IMG submission 185973) | Hydrothermal vent microbial communities from Guaymas Basin, Mexico - 4559-240 | ecosystem: Environmental > Aquatic > Marine > Hydrothermal vents | place: Mexico: Guaymas Basin | collected...
GTTGAGCTTTTTGAAGTTTTAGTTTTATCCGTTTTAGTTCTTCTTTTTTTGCTTTATTTATAAGTTGTTGCCTTGCTATCTTCTTTTGCAATTCAATAGTCTCGCTGCTTCTCATATCAATTTCTTGCTCTTTTGATTTAAGGAGTTTTTGTAGTTTTGAAATTTCTTCTTTATTGGCTTTAATTTTTAATATTTCAGAAATTCCTTCACTTACACTATCTGGATCAACTAAGACACTTGCTTTTATATAGTAAGTTTTACCATCATATTTTTCATCTAGGATTTTTGTTTTTATTATACCTGCAGTAAGATTTTTAATCTCTTGTTTAAAATATTTTTGATACTTTTTATCTGCTACTATTTTATTTATCTCCAAATAACTTTCTACAAATACACCTATCTCTTCAAGAATTAAAAGTTTAACCTGATTTAATGCTTTTTTTCTTGCACTATTTTTACTATCATCATCACTTACTTGATATCTGTATTCCTTGATAATTTTTTTAATTCTTTTATTATTTTTTTTCTTAGTATTAATATCGTTTATTTTACTAATAATATCTTGATATGAAATAGTCTTTTCATATTCTTCTTTTGGGTTAACTTGTTTTGTGTTTTCTTTTTTTATTGTATTATTACTGTGGTTTTGTAGTGATAGCTGATTTCCACTACATCCAATAAATATAATTAATGTAAATAAAGTTAATATTTTGCTTTTCAATTTATTTACTCCTTTATTTATATGTATAACGACCAAAGTAAGCTATCAATATACATTTTGTCTATGAGATATAGTTGTAACTACTATAACCACTTTATCATTGTCAATTATATAAAATAATCTATAATTACCAATTCTATATCTATAAACACCTTCGTATTCACCTTTTAATTTTTTGATATTTGTTCCAAAAAACGGATTTTTTTTAAGTTGAGGATAAACTATATTTTTTATTTTAGTATAAATTTTTGTATCAAATTTTTTAATATTTTTTTGAAATTCTTTAGTTTCAGCTATTTTAAAATTATACAAAAGTGTATTCTCCCTCTTTTGCTTCCTTTAAGCCCTGATTTAAACTTTTAATGAACTCTTTATCATTTAAAATTTCATTCATCTCTTCATTTTCTACATATTGATTTGATGTAAGATATTGCAATGTCGCATATTCTATAAAATTTGATATATTTCTTTTTGCACCATCTGAAGCTAATTTTATCATAGAGTAAACATCATCATCAACTCTTAATGTTAAAGTTTTCATAACAGCTCCTTTTAAAATATTTTATAATGCTATTATATTCAATTTTATTCAATAAGTCAAGAGTATGTAAAGCATATGAGATATAGATAACTGTGGACTTGATGGATAACTGCCGTCAGGGTATGTTATTCATCTTCCAAGGTTTTGTTATGCTTTTGCATCTTTGATACACTTGTTAAGCTTTTTATCAAAAGTAAGTATTTCGTCTTCTTTTGAATAAGCACAAAGCAAACAATCAACAAAATCTAAATTTTTAACTTTATATATTTCTAAAGATTCTTTTAATATTTTCTTATTTGTTACTAAAATATTCTGAAAACTTATAAGTTCGAGTAGTAAGTTTGCAATCTTGTTTCTTGAAATGTTATAAACTCCATCTAAAACATAAATAACTTAAGCAATTATTTCATTAGCAATAAAAACTTTTTTGCCAAGCAAAACTTGTTCTGCTTCATCTGCCATCATTTTATTATCATTGATAAAATATCGAACAATATAGTTTGTATCTATTCTAACCATTTATTTTATACTTTTTTTGAATATGAAGTTTCCAAGCCTGATCTTCAAGTTCAATTTTTGAAGGATCGGCATATTGTTGTAATGCACCCTTGAGAGAACTAATGCTTTTAATATTGTTATCTTCATCCTTTGTTTCATTTTCAAGAGGAAAAATAATATATTCTACTCTTTTACCAACATAATCTTCAGGTATATTTATAGTTAAATTTGTATTTTCAGGTTTTATAATCTCTCTTATCATGATAGGTTCTCCATTTTTTATGGTTTATATTTTATCATAAAATTTTTGTTTCTAAAGATTTTTTGCTACTTTTTTTAAAAAAGTAGGGATAGGCTCAAATATTTTATAGATTTTTTATAAATTTCATAGGCAAAATGAACTTATCATGATAAAATTTTGAACTTTTAATATGTCCTTTTTATTTTTAATCTCAAATGTAAGCATAACGGTGGACTTGATGGATGAGCGATATTGCTCAATCAAGTTTTTTAAATTAAAAACTATTTTAGCATAAAAGAGTTTGAAAAACTGGCTGTGTTAATTCATTCATCATCCAAGGTTTTGTTGTCCTTAAAACTTTTTAACTTTAAACAGTAACTTTTATCTTATCAGTAGTATATTGATGTATTAGCATTTGGATAAGATTTTGATATGGTATAGCACTTTCTAAAGCTCTTTTTTTTAGTTCATAAAGGTCATTTTCTGATATCCTTATAGATATAGCTTTTTTCTTTTGATTTGCAAGATAACTTTGTAACTCTTTTAGCCTATTATCAATATTACCCTTACTTTTCCATTCATCATTTTCAACACTTTCTAAAATATCTTTTTCAAAATCATCAAGTTTAAGCATTTTTGATCTCCTTATTGTATTTTTTATTCATTTTTCTTGAAGGTATGATAGTTCTTAAAAATATTTCATCATCATTTTCTTCATAAGGAACTAAATAAACATAGTTTTTTATCCTTAACAAAATAATAAAAATATTTTGGTATGGATACTTTTCTCTGTTATAATGTTCTATATCATCTAACAAATCTCCATTTTCAATAGCTAAAATAACATCTTCAAAACAAACTCCTCTTTCAATTTTTAGAAGTTTGTTTTTTTCATTATCAAACCGAATAGCTTTATTTTTTATTGTTTTCATAAATACCTCAATATGTATATACTATGTATTGTAATATAAAAAAGATGTTTTGTCAAATTTTTCTAGGAAATTTTGCTTCCTTTTTAAAAAGAAGAGGTAGACTTAAATATCTTTTGGATTTTTTAAAGTTTGATAGGCGAAAAGGACTTATTCTAATGAACTATAAAAGTTAAAAAATGTCTTTTTCGCTACAAGTCCTAACTGTAGGACAACAACTGACTTAAGGGATAAGTTACCCTAAGTAAAACTTAGTCTATCTTTTAAAAGTTTAATTTAAATTATAGCTAAAAATCACTTTAAAATCCGCTGGGTAACTTGTTCCTTTCTATGGTTTGTTGTACCAACTACTTAGATAAAGTTTGAATTTTAGTTTTTAAATCTTCAAATACTTTTTTGTATATGTATAGTCTGTGTGGGTGTATTCCTTGTACTCTGTATTGAGTTGCTATATTAAAATCATCTCTATATAACCTATATTTTGTTTTTATCGTATCGATAATCTTTCTTTGCTTTACATCCACAATATATGTTGTCACTGTTGTATCAAGAGTCATTCCTCCAAACCAACCTGATAACACTTTACCTAAAATTATATAGTTCATATTATATTTTTTTGCTAATGGTAAAATGATACCGTTATCGTCTTTTAAATCTTTTTTTATTATGTCTTCAAAAGAATCATAATCTAAATTTGAATTTGATATATCTTTTGAAATTAGCTTAGGTGGTATAACTTGAATATCTTTATTGTTATATAAAGTTGCCCAACCAATATATTCTCCTAAAATCATTCCATGTTTCCAACTTGACATCTTTTTATTATCTAAATAAGGAAATATACCTACTGTAACATTTGTATTTGCTTTTGCATATTGTTTATTTTCTCCAATAGTAAATTTTTTAATTACTGCAATTTTACCATTTGCAATAACTTCAACTTTCCAAGTTCCTTGTATTTTTTCTGGAAATACATTTTTAATAAACATGCTGTTCCAAATTGTCCATTTGACATTACTATTCTTTGGTTTAAATGAACCATAATGATATAATCTACCATCAGGCATAAAAAATTTAAATTCATATATATCTGATACTTTACAATTATGCCATTTTGTTTCAATAGCAACTTTTGGATCTGTTGGTAAAAAATGATCATAATTTAATACTTTACCACTTTTAAATTTATATTTTAATGTTGTTGCAACAAAATCTAAAATCGGTTGATTGTTTTCTTTAGCATATTTGTTATAATCAATCCATTCTTTTGTTTGCTTCATACCACTATTAAACCGTGGTGCTTTTGGTTGTCTGTCTTGAACACAACCACCTAAAATTAAAACAATTAGCCCCAATAAAATTACTTTGATACTCTTTTGCATTGTCATTCCTTATATTTAAATTTTAAATAGTATATGCTTTGTAGGTATAACGACCAAAGTAAGCTATAAATTAGCCACAGGGTATTTTATTAGCTTCTCTGATTTGTTAGTCCTGAATGTTGCATATAATCTCTAAGCAAATTATTTATTATAGTCTGATATGCTATTTTTTGTTCACTTGCTTTCTTTTTTAAAAATATCAATATATCATTATCTAATCTTATAGTCGTTGGTATTTTTTTAGGTTTATAAAATCTACCTCTAATACCATCACTGAAATCGTAATTATCTTCTAATTCAAAATCATCATATTTAGCTCTTTGATTAATATTTTTCATAAAACTTCCTTTCTTTTGGATTTGCTTTTCTTGCACTTATAATTCTAATAATCTCTTCACCATTATCATCAAAAAACAAATTAGCAACAACTAAAATTTTATGTTTTGAAGTTAAACCTATAGTAATCCATCTCTTTTCAAAATAATCAAATCTTTTATCAAGTTTTGATATATGAAGTGGATCATCAAATACTTCTTTTGCTTCTTCAAAAGATATATTATGTTTTTGTTGATTTATTTTATTTTTTGTTTCATCCCATTCAAATTTCATAATGAAATTATATCATATGTATTTACATTGTCAATAGTATGTAAATTAATTCATAGTAGAAAAGGACTAACGGTAGTGCTGAACTACAAGGCGATAATTTACTTTTTTATTAAAATAACTTGAAAATAACTTTGCAAGATAAAAGCCTAAACTATCGCAGTGTAGCCTTGTTAGTTCCTACGATTTGTTAGGCTTTGACTATCCAAATATAACATATCAGGACAAAAATCTTGACCATTTTGCCATTGCACACTATCCATAAATGGTCGGACACTTTTAAAATAACTTTTATCTTTTAGTTGTTTAAAAAAACCTTTATCAAGATAGGGTGTTACATCAAAAATTTTAACTTCTTCATTTGTAAAAGTTAAAATCAATTTATAATCATCAGTTGGTTTTACATCTTTAACTCTTGGATACATTTAATTACCTCCTATTTTAAAGGGTCAATTTTAAATATCTCTTCACCATTGATTGCTAATTCCCAATCTGCCATAAGCTCATCTTCATGAATTAAAATCCAAGCTTCTACAAGTTTTTTCTTGCTTGATTTCATATTGCCTTCTAAAATCTCTCCATCTGGTATTGAAAAAATTGCTTCTTCTCCTTGATATTTTACATGAATATGTGGGGTTTTATGTTGTTTATTGTCAAAATAATACATTGAGATAATAATCCCATAAAACATTGATATTATTGCCATTTTATTTTCTCCTAATTTATTGTAAAAACTATATCATCTAAATCTAAACCTATTTCATCAATAATAGTTCTTAATCTTGATAAAAATCCTTCAGCACTTAAATTTATATAAATATAAAAATCATAAAATTTATAACCATCTTTTTCTCTTGATTTAAATTTATAATCAAAATTATTGCTAACTATAATTTGTTTTAATTTAATAGGATCTAATTCATATAAACTTTCTAAAACTTTAATGTAAAATTCTTTCCAACTTTTAGTTTTTATTTCTTTTTCATCCATAAATTTAAAAGATATAATTTTTTGACCTGCAAAATTTATATCATCATCTGATAAAGTAAAAGTTTTCTCTTTATCTTCTTGTGATTGATAAGATGTTTTAGGATATGACCAAATTTCTAATGCTCTATTTTTTAAATTATTTGCCCTATTTGTAATAGTTACTTCATTCCAAGTATCTAAATATTTTAAATTTTGATTTAAATACAACCTGCTATCTTTAAAGCCATTCTCCATATCTCTTTTTTCTAAAAATGACTTATTACTCATTTTTGAGTTATATCCAGTTAGTGTAATATTGCCAATAGTATGAAGATATTTTTCATAGATTGTTTCATAGTTTTTTCCTAAACTTTCCCTCCATTTTGCATTTAATTTTTGTGGCATAATATGCTCTATATTTAAAATATTTGAACTTAATAAATTTTCAATATCAACTTTTTCTTTATTATTAAAATTTTCTAATTGTTCTAATAAGAATAGTCTATTTTTACTTTTTAGGTTGTAAACATCTTTTATAACTAATTTTGAAGCAAACTCTTCATCGTCAGGAAATCTTTGTGAAAGCCTTTTTTTTGTAATTATATATTTAAAAATTTCTAAATAGTTGTCTTTATAATTATCATATTTTTTTATCTCTTTCCCTAAAATCATAAAAATTTTATTTAAAGCATTTGTAGGAACTTCACAAATCATTCTTCTAAATATAAAAGAAACAATGATATTTAATATTTCATTAACAGTATCATTTGAGATAATATTTTTATTTTCATCATCTAATAATTCCATAATAAAAGGATATGTCACAGCACTTTCTAATCTATTTATTTTTTGTAAAATTTTACTTGTTTCATCAAAATTATTTTTTGCATTTATTATTTTTTTATAATATGTAGAAAATTGTAATAAATCTTTTAATAAATCTTCAATATTCGAGATATTTTCATTTACATATTTTTTAAAAAATAGATATACTCTATTTTTATTTGGAATGTTTCTCTCTTTTATAGTCAGATAATCCCTAATAAAATCACTAACATTATAATTTGTATTGTTCTCAATTTTATGCCAATACTCATTATAAAATCTCTCTTGAGTTGTAGTATCTTCTTTCATTAAAATAAAATTTCTTACTTTATCAGCTTCTGTTAAATCAAGTCCCGTTGAATTAAGACTTTCAAATATTAGTTGTGGGTCATCTTCACCATTTTTTAATTCTATCTCAACAATAACAAGTTGCTTTATAGCATAAAAAATATCATCTATTGAAATTTCTTGTTTTAATATTCTGTTGTAAAAATATAAAAAATTTATAGTAATATTAGTATCTTGAATATAATCATCTTCATTTTTAAATAAAGCTAAAAAAGCATTTTTATCATTTTTTACAGGTTTTAATCTAATTTTCTTATCATCTTTTGAATATTTATTTTGCAAATATTCATCTTTTATTTGCTCTTTATTTACTTCTGTTTCAAATGAATTATTATCAATAACTTTATAAATTGCCAAAAGTAGTAATGATAATGTAGTTAATCGTTGTTGTCCATCAATGATAAGATATTCTCTATCATCTCCATCATCATGATAAATTGAAACAATTGAACCTAAAAAATGTGTTCTTTTATCTTTTGAAATATCAATTAAATCATCAAATAATTGTTTGCACTGTTCCTTTTTCCAATCATAATTTCTTTGATAAACTGGTATTACAAAATGCTTATCTGAACCTTCTAAAAAATGCAAAAACCTTTTTTCTTTTGCTTTCATTTAATATTTACTCCATTTTTTAGCCTAACTATTTATTGTATATCAATTCTATCCAATATCAAATAAAATAAACATAAACCGATCTGCAATTATCTATTTTTACCACTTATTTGTGATAATATAACATATAGAGGGTTGATAGTTGAATAAACAAGAGAATTAATTTTTGCATTTTACTAATTTTTTCAAGTGCTATCGCTAAAACTCCATTTAATTATTTGATTTTTAAGCTATCCTCATTAGCATCATTGGGTAAAGTTATCTCTCTTATTTTAGTCGAAGAAGCAGAAAAATTTTGGAAAAATTTATTGATAGAGGGGTTAGCCTTGGATTTTTTCATTAGGATTATCTGTTTTAAGTTGTGTTACTATGTAGTAATTTTATAGACTATGTGGTAAAATAGATCAAAATAAAAAGCATAAAACAAGGACATTTATATATGAAAAAGATTTTACGATTTATTATTTTAAAGTTTTCGCTCTATTTTTGCCAAGAAATTCCATCACACAAAGTAGAAGCGATAAAGTAGAAAAATGGTATCAAATCAAAACAGATCATCGAGGTTATTAATTGCAATCAAATTAAGATAAAGAAGGGGCAAAATGAAGCAATTTTTGGAGTGCATAGAGGAATTTGAGAAAAGACTTGAAAAAGAGATAATGGATATAGTGGAGGATGAAAGTATCCCCTTGAGCGAAAAAAATAGATTGATGGCACCGATAGCAGATCAGAAAAAAGTTATCACAAGCACTAAAAGCAAACTTTTCGAAATAGATGGTAAACAATATGAGGCAAAATGTGAAATGTATAAATTTCAGTAAAATTATGTTATAATCATATCTTATTTTATAGAATTAGGAAAGTTTATGAGTTTAAATAGCCAACAAATGTTAAAATCTATGTTCGAGATGCAACAAAAGTTAAATGATGATACAAACGGAAAAGGATGGGAAGACGGATATAATAAGCACGGAAAGATTATAAGCTGGAAAAGATGTATCTATATGGAATGTTGTGAACTAATCGACAGTTTTAGCTGGAAACATTGGAAAGATATAAAAGCAAAACCCAACTGGCAAAATATTCAGATAGAGATAGTGGATATTTGGCACTTTATTATGAGCTTGGCACTTGAATATTACTACAATAACAAAATGGGAGACATTGACGAAATAGTATCTTATATAATGGACAATAAAAGCTTTAAAATGTTTTGCAAAGAACCTGCAAATATAGATAGTGCTGACCAAATGGAGATAATAAACCAAGCTGAAAGAATTATACACATAACCTCTGGTGTATATAAAAATCCTTTCGAGATGACAATAAGCGAATTTTTTACTATTGCTCATGACTGTGGCTTAAATCTTGAATCGCTCTATAAAGTTTATATAGGAAAAAATGTTTTAAATAATTTTAGACAAAATAATGGCTACAAAGAGGGGACTTATAAGAAAATTTGGGAAAATATAGAGGACAATACAGTAATGAATAAAATACTAAACAACAATTCGACAATTTCTCCCAAAGAGTTATATCAAGCTCTTGATGTGGAGTATAAAAAGATACAATGAATACACTCTCAAAGAGTTTAAAGGATTTTTTTAGATTAAAATTTTTACTATTGTCAACATTTCCATTTCTTGTTTCATTTATAGTTTTCGGAGCTTTTTTCTTATATAGTGGCAATGAATTTATAAATTTTTTAAACTCCAACGGAGGAAATTTTACTGATATCGATCCCGATATACATCCGATCATAAATTATATCTTAACACTTGCATTTGTAAAATGGGCGGTTATAACATTTTTTTATCTATTTGGCACCTTTTTAATGCTTCTTATATCGGTTGCCATAGCTGTTATCGTTATAGGTTTTTTTACTCCGTATATAGTGAAAAGTATAAGAGATGAGTACTATCCGAAGTATATTACAAGCGAGATAGGCTTTACAAAAGTTTTATGGATGTACCTAAAAACCGCGACTATATTTATATTTTTGATCTTTGTTACCATACCTTTGCTTATCGTACCGGGTGTAAATCTCTTTATATTCAATATACCGTTTTATTACCTTTTTCACAACATTTTGCTGATAGATGTAGGATCGAACATAGAAAGTTACGAAAGATTTAAAGAGTTGACAAAAAAGGAGAAAAAGAGTTTTGTAACAGTTACTTTGATTTGCTATATACTCTCTTTGATACCGATTTTGGGACTATTTTTACAAGTTTTTTTCGTCATCTACTTGACACATTTCTTTTTTGAAAAAAGCATACAAAATATCCAAAGAGTTTAAAACCGATACTTTCTTAAAATTTTCTATCTAAACTTTCATCCAACCGTGCATTTTTTTGGCTGAAACTATATGGCGATTTCCTATACTGTCTATCTCATTTACCGCTACATAATTAACACTCTCAAGTAACCCTCTGATATCTATAGGATCATCTTCAAAAAATAGATATATATTTCCGGCATTTTTAAGGACTCTGTAAAATTTTTTAAGCACATCCACTCTTTTATCCTTTGGAACATCACAGCACAAAAATATAAAATCATACAAAACAGAGTGGTTATTATATCTTCTATCTTCAAAATCAAATTTCTCTACCTTGAGGTATTGGCTACTTTCCAAATCTTTATATCTGCCTTTGACATCTTTTAAAAAAAGTATAGCCTCTTTCTCTTCACATAGTTTTACAAAATCATCACAAACATCAAAACTACCATCATCAACTAAGCAAATATTTAAACCGGGGTAATCGGGAATGATAGAAAAAAGCCCTTTTATCTCTTTCATAATCTATATAATTCTTTAAAAATAAAAGCTTCCAAGATATCTTCCACACTTTTTTGAAAAGGAGCAATAAGCACTTCACTACCCTCATCCAAAAAGTCATCAAACTCGTCATCTCTATCTTTTACCACCACGAAATCTGCAAATACATCAAATTTATCACGGCTCCCAAATCTCTTTATCTCTTTTGTTTCTCCGTTTTCAAGTAGCACAAAAGCCCAAACTTTAGCATCATTTATAGAACAAATATCATCGTTTTCATCCAATGGAACAGCTATATTCACTACTACTCCTTAGAGTGTATAATTTTCTCTTTTTGCTCTTCATCGATACCTTTTTTTCTATCTTTATAGTTTTCTACCGCTGCTAAAAAAGCATGCATTACAAGTCTTGGTTTCTCTTTGTCCGGAGTTAAATCACTCTCCATTTGAGGCAAAAGTTCATTACAGAGATCAATCCCTTCATCAATAGTCTCGCCCTTAACTGTATCGGTAAATAAAGAGCCGGTTAATATGGTACTTTTGCAACCCTTTATCAAAAATCCTATCTCTTGCACCACCTCATTTTCATCAACATTTAAAAAGATGGTGACTTTAGCCCTTTTTTCAGGATTTACACAAATCCCTTTTGCATTATAATTTTCAAGCTTTCCGAAATTTTTCGGATGATTGTAATGCTCTTTTAAAAGCTCCTCTTGCTCTTTTGTCATAACTGCTTCACTCATATAAACATACCTTTTAGCATAAAAAATATCATGGCCGACAACAAGGCCGCCACAGGAACGGTTATAAGCCAGGCGGCAACTATCTTCTTGATAGCATCTCTTTTGACATATTCGGTTTTTTTGATACTTTTTATAGCTTTTTTCTCTTTTTTTATCTTTTTTTCCTCTTTTTCTATCTCTTTAAACAGTTCTACTATTCTTTCATAATCTTCAAGGTTTTTTTCATCTTTTTTTTGCAAATCTTTCAACTCTTTTTTTAGAGAATTTAATACCATTTTCTCCTCTTCAATATCTATCTCCTCCTCTTTTACTTCCGTTTCAATAGTATTGACTCTATCTATCCACTCTCTTAAAAATCCAACACCAAAAACACCTCCAAGAGCTATGTGAGTGGAACTTACGGGAAGTCCGAGCTGACTTGCTATAATGACAGTGATAGCTGCTGCGATAGCTATACTAAATGCTCTTATTTTATCAAGTTCGGTTATCTCACTACCTACAGTTTTTATAAGCTTCGGTCCATATAGAGCCAATCCTATGGAGATACCAAATCCTCCTACTGCCATTACCCAAAAAGGAATGTTTGCTTTTGCCGAAATAGCATTATTTGTAACGGCATCGCTGATAGCAGCCAAAGGACCAACCGCATTTGCCACATCATTCGCACCATGTGCAAAACTCAAAAGTGCCGCAGCAAATACAAGAGGGATCGCAAAATACTTACTTATATTTTCTCTGCTGTTATCATTGCTAATATTTTTTGCTATTGAATTTTTTGTATATAGATATGTTGCTATTGCCCCTAACAATCCAAATACATTTGCCTCCGTAAAAGTAGGTTTTTTTGTATGAGGAAGAAAGCTAAGCACTTGAACAATATCCACCCAAACATGCTTTAACCCTTTCAACACAAGATATGTTACAAATGCCCATGACATGATCGCCACAAAAACGGGAATCCATTTTTTTGCATTTTCTATTTTATCATCTTTAAATAGAATTGTTTTTTTGATAGAGTATAGAAAAATCGCTGCTATCGCACCTCCTATCACGGGAGAAATGATCCAAGAAGCCACAATAGCCCCCATCGTTCCCCAAGATACCACACTAAAACCAAAAGCCGCGATACCTGCACCCATAACTCCTCCGACTATGGAGTGAGTAGTGGAAACGGGAGCTTTAAAATAGGTAGCAAAATTAAGCCACAAAGCGGCAGATAGAAGTGCCGCCATCATAGCCCAAATGAAAGATTTGATATCAAATCCAAAAGAGTGTATATCTATGATACCTTTTTTTATGGTTTGCACAACATCTCCTCCCGCTATCAATGCACCACTCGCCTCAAAAACCGCCGCTATGGCTATGGCACCGCCCATGCTAAGAGCTTTTGAGCCAACTGCGGGACCAATATTGTTTGCTACATCATTTGCTCCTATATTCATAGCCATGTATGCACCAAACAAAGAAGCGATTATCAAAAAGATATTGCCGGGAATTCCGCCTTTATTGATATAGACATATAAAAATACGGCAAATATGAAAAATAGAGCAAATCCAAGCCTTGCAAGACTTATTCTACTTGACTTTATAACCTTTTTTTCTATTTTTGTCATGATATTTATCTCTTTCAATGCCAATCCTTACATTTTATTTTGAATTTTTAAATTTTTCAATATCTCTTCTTTGCATGCGATAACATAATTTGATATTTTTACTTTTATAAAGTTATTTGGCTTTATTAAGAAAATTATTTCGTTGTTAACAATATTTAATATCGTGGACTTTATAGATATATTATCCACAGCTATACTATCTTTTACAAACAATCTAAACTTTAAAACAAACTCTTTATCTTTTAAACTTTTCAATTGCTTTATATTGCCTTTTTTAATAAGCACCAAAATAGAATCAACAGATATAGACTTGATTTCTCCATCCGCAATAAGACTATTTTGATACTCAATCATAATTCTTATACTCTTTGGTGGTGCAATTCTAATATGCTCTCTATCAACAATAGAATTATCTTGAAATTCTAAATCTTTAATGCAAATCAAAAGTCTTTTATAATCAATTTTAGCTATCTCTCCTTTGATAACATTTGGAAAATTTGGATGCTTCACATATATAAAACTTTCATTTTTCCAAAGCAACATCAACTCTTTTCTAAATGCTTGAAAACATATCACTTGTTTTTCATATTTTATCACTACAGCATTTTCTTTTATAGGAATGCCTTTATATATGGTATATATCTTGATATTTGAATCTTGTGATAAAATTGTCTTTAAATTATCTTCTCTTTTCTCGCTATTATAAAAATCAAACTCTCTTGTGCCATATATTAGCCTGTTTTCCGGAATTCTTTTAGATATTACAAAATATCTATTGACCCTATCAAGCAACTCTTGAGAGCTATCTTTTTCATGAAGTTCGCTTATACCAACATTATCTATTTTGATATTGTATTTATTCAATATTGTTTTTTGCATTCTTTTAAACAAGACTATACTTTCATGAAGTTTTTTATTTCTAAAAAAAAGCAAAAAACTATCATTCGCATTATATAAAAGTAGTGGAAAATTTAAATATCTATATATCTCTTTAAAGACATCCTTAAAAAAGAAAGCATTATCCAAGTCAACTTCATACTTAAATTTTGATAGAGATAGGGGATAGTTATTATTTTTAGACAGAGTTATTTCACTCTCTATTTTTGCAACATTCAAATATTTATTTATCCTATCGTCCCTACTCATTAACTTCCCTTGCAAGTAAAGTTTTTAAAACTATTCGGTAATTCTTTCAAACTTTTGCCTTGCATCTTATATTTTCTTTTTTTTATTAAATTGTGATATTTATTTAATCTGGTACTTAATTGTAGAATTATACCAAATATAGTTTAATTTTAGATAGAATTACAAAAAAATATAAGGATTTTGTATGATGGATAAAAAAAGAGAACTTTTCAAGAGTGATTTGCAAAAAATCTATCTTCTTTTACAAGAGAGACAAAATGAACTTAATGGATATTTTAACATACTAAAAGGCAAAAAGGAGCAAAAAAGAGAGTTTATAGACAA
>Ga0256842_1002221_pt1 | contig 14281 bp, 15 predicted proteins | sample 4559240metaG_FD_185973 | JGI IMG/M metagenome (GOLD analysis project Ga0256842, IMG submission 185973) | Hydrothermal vent microbial communities from Guaymas Basin, Mexico - 4559-240 | ecosystem: Environmental > Aquatic > Marine > Hydrothermal vents | place: Mexico: Guaymas Basin | collected...
ATAAGGTGTTTGAGGGCGTTCTTCAGGCTTTAGAAAGGAGGCTGTGACAGAAAGCGCCATTAATGCATAGGCAGACGTCGTAACTGTATCAGGGGAAGAAAACATCCACGTTTGAGTGTTCCAGAAAAATGGACCAGTACCTTTTTTCTCATTTTCAAGGAGCAACAATGCTTTAGCCACATCAAAATCAAAAGACTCGTACATTGTTAAAGCGTATGTTAGGATTGCCCTCACCCGTGTAGTTAAGGTTTCGTTGAATAACTTTTCCTTTAATTTTTGAATAGTTTTATTGTCCACTGGGTAACCAATGCTCTTATATGCAATAAGTTTTAAGCCAAATGCTTCATTTTCAGGTAATTCGCATGATGAAACACAATTACTATTGAGATACCCAGTCGAATTCTCTATGACAGGATTATACCACGTATAACCGAGCTCACCAAGGGCCCATACTGCCATTATGGTAGGGTAGCATTCCTCTTTTGTATCAGGGACATAACCCCATCCAACTTTACTCCTGCTGTCTAATAAGAAATTCTGCCCCTTCTCAATGGCATCTAATATCTCAGAATATATATCCTGCTGAGTCATGTATCTGCCCTTTATTTTAGCTAAAGCCACGAGAGCATATGCAGTATCGACAACGTTGCTGGGGCTGTTTGGATAGTAGCCCCACCCTCCATCAGGGTTTTGCTCCTGCAGAAGCTTTTGGGTTAATCCATCTAATACGGGTTTCACATCAAACTCTGTTTTGTCTTCAACAGAACCTAAGGCCATTAGGGTTAGACTTAATTCTTGAATTCTTGAGATTTTATCTGAAGTCATGGCTAAAAACTTGGCTGAGCCTTCGAGAAGAGGAACTGCCCCCACATTTACATAAGGGATAACCATAATCACCACGATTATAAGGGCAATTACTCTTTTACTTTTCATTGTACACACCTCTAAAATAGTGATGCGGCTTTGGAATAAATAAACTTTTTCCAATAAAGAAAAAGAGGAATTAGTGTTTTATAAAACGCCCTTCCCTTGGAATATCATCCCGCATTAGGAGTACAACCCTGCTCGGCTCATATTCATCCTCCAAATGATATCCTGGAAGATGCTTGAGGAGTTCTTCGGCAAAAGCCCTAATTTCCTCATGGTGCGGCATGTTGTTGATGGTGAGCCTGTTCCTTGAGTAGCCAACGAACATATAGGCTTTAGCCTCTACGAACATCGGATTAGCGAGCTTGATCAGCTCAGCATATCCTTTAGGGTTATGCATGTTCTCTCCTTTAACCAGCGTTAGTCTGACCACAGTCCTCGTTGAGAGTCCATTCATCAGCCTTAGGAACTCCTGTATCCTCTCCCAGCCATCAGGTATCATGGGAACGTTCACGCTGTTGTATGTTTCAATGTCTGGGGCTGTGAGGGAAACATAGAGCTGGGTGGGGAGCTTGTCTTCCCTTATCATCTCCTCCAAACGCTCGGGAACAGTACCATTGGTGACGATGAAAGTTGTGAAACCACGCTTGTGGAATTCATCAACCAAATCACCCATGTAAGGATATAACATTGGCTCTCCAGATAGGCTTATGGCAGCATGCTTTGGATTCCATGCCTCTTCGAATTTCTTCATGTTTATTCCCGGCATGCCCTTGTAACCCACTATAAGCTTCCTCTGGGCTTTTATGCTCTCTTCGACAATAAATGCCGGGTCATCCCATGGTTTTGGTAACTCTGTTCCAAGAAAACTTTCCATCGGACGCCAGCAGAATATACAGTTGTGGGTGCACCATGCTGTAACTGGAGTCATCTGCAGGCAGCGATGACTCTGTATCCCGTAAAATTTCTGCTTGTAGCAGAATCTATTCCTCTTTATGCTCTCCTTTAGCCAGTGGCAGAGTTTGACGGAGCTGTGATGACCAACAAGAGCATAATGCTGCTTCTGAAATAGTCTCGCAGTTTCTTCCGGCATGTTTGGATCAGCAACAACTTTAATCGCCATTAGACCCACCTAACTGAGTGTCCAGGTGGATATTTAAAAATGTGTTGGATGACAATATTGATGCTGTTTAGGATAGTATGATGTGCTTTGTTTGTTATCAGTATCCATTTCATATTGAGGCTTCTCTTAAACATAAATCCTTCAGTATCTGCTCTCTCCTACCTAAAAAAGATTAAGAAAAAGAAATGGTTAATGCAGGAATATAAACTTATAATGAAATGTAGCAATTTTTATAGATTGGGGTTTAACAACAGGATGTGGCTTCTTTAAGACTACCACATAACTATTCTGATACCCTATCTTCCACGAATCACGTTCACCAACCCGAGAAGCTGAAAGGTCAACAGAATAACCATATGTTCCTGACTCAGGATACCAAACTTTAAACATTAGTTCTCTTTCTGAATGGGGGGGTATAAGGATCTTCCCGTGTTTATAGATAAAGCCATAGCCGTTTCCTATTGCTGCATCAAACTCATAGTGTATAAGAGCAGAAATTGGATTAGCATTGTCCATAATTACCCTCACTGTTAGATTCTCCCCCTTATAAATGGTTTTATTGCCCCTGACAGAGAAGGTTATTTTCTTAGTTGTCAAATTTAACAGGAAGGAGTATATCCTTGCTGTAGTTGAGCTTTAGTCGATGTAAATCAGAGCAATACAGGAATGAACTATCCGTGCATGTCCTGTACTGGACGGAGACAGTGCCGGCAACATGGACAAGACCATCCCTATCTGCATCATGGATTTTTGAACTTGTGATTTCCCATATTGCCAGAATGTGATTAGAAGAGTTCATGTTTAGAAGTTCGGGTTTGCTTAATATGAAGTTATCAAGTCCAGTGCCGTTAACCTGCACCTTGATATCTTTGAATACGTGCGAGTCTGTAGGGATATCAATCTCCAATGAATAGACAACAGAATTTGAATTATAATTGTCAACAAAGACGTCTATTCTCGGGGAATCTACAGCTGCTGCCTGTGCAGGAAGGAAGATGGCCATTAGAACAATACAAACAAAAACAACAATTTTTCTCATTTTGAATCACCTCCATTTTTATTATATTCAGATTTCTTGATTTTTAAATCTTTTGGAGTAATCCATGATAATATTTTATCGCCGAAAAATATTTCGGCAATCGCCAAAAAGTTTAAAAAGGATTGTTAAATATCCATATCCATGTTACGTGTGCAACCATCAATAACAATAATGATCAACATTAAAAACCATGAATTTAGATTTGACTTTCCTGAAGGGGAGTATGAACCTCCGGAAAAACCGAGGGTTAAGTTTCTTCAGGAGGTCAGGAGAATTCATTTAGCCTGAGCCCGTATAAGGATGATATCCTCAAAGAATACATGCTTCTTAGCTGTTACTTCTGCTTTGAATCCTGCATTCTCAAGTTTCTGAAGAGTTTCATCCACCCCTGTTATTGAGCTCTGAACAATTTGAACCCTTCCCCCAGGTTTTAAGTGTAATTCAACTTCTTCAATGAACCTGTCCAGAACTTCTCTACCATTCACTCCACCAACCAAAGCAAAATCAATCAGTTCTTTAGGTTTACCTGGTAGATAGGGCGCGTTGAATGTTATGAGGTCAAACTTTCCGTCTATGTTCTCAAAAAGATCACTTAAACGGAAGTCAACATTCATTATTCCGTTAAGCTCCGCATTCTCCCTTGCCAGTCTGACAGCTATGGGATTTATATCAACCCCAAGAACATATTCTGCCTTCTGTGCCATTAAAAGGGCAATTATTCCCGTTCCCGTGCCCATGTCCAAAGCAATATCCCCCTTTCTTACAGCCAGATTCTCAGCGAGAAGAAAAGTGTCCTCTGCCGGCTCATACACCTGAGGATGAAGTTTAAGTTTGAGACCCTTATACCGATACAGGAGCATAAATGGATCCCTCAATATTCTGGGAAAAGAAAAGAAAAAAGGTTCATGTCCCAGCTCTGGCCTCAATTAATGCTTTAACCCTTTTCAGCCTGAAGAAGTTCTCTCTCTCCATCTCATCAAGGCGCTGTTTTATAAACTTCACAGTCTCTTCCATTCTCGGGATTATGATGTATTCGAGAGCATTTACTCTCCTCTTTGTCTTTTCAATTTCATTTGCAAGCCTCTTCAGGGTCTCCTCCACCTCAGCAAGGCGTACTGCAAGTTCTAAGACTTCTTCAAATTTTTCCGCTGCTAAATCGACACGTGGAGAACTGGAAACAAATGCATATCCTCTTTCATCTGGCCTTCTCTTGAAGCTTTCAGCCTCTATGAGGGGAACTGGAACACCCATGATGTTTCTTCTTCTTATTTCAACCTCTTTGTTTGGCTTGATACTCAGACTAATCTCTCTAAGTTTCAGGATACCAACATCAATCTCAGCTAAACGCAGAACATCAAAAGCCTCTTCCATTTTACTATTCAGCTCTCGTCTCAGGTTTAATGCCTCGTCATAAATTGTAAAAAACTCCATAATGAGCGCATCTTGTTTGTCCTTCAGGAGCTTATGGCCTTTTTTAGCTAACTGAATTCTCTTTCTGAGCTTAAGGAGCTCCATACGTGTTGGCTTGACATTAAGGATGTTTGGCATTAGAACCCCCTCAGCCCTCCCTCTTCCTGTACTTCGGATGGTATTTGAGTATGTATTCCTTCCTTACACGCTTGAGCTCGCTCTCTGGAAGCTCAGCGAGAAGTTCCCAGCCAAGATCAAGGGTTTCCTCAATGCTCCTGTCCTCATCATATGCCTGAGCAACAAACTCTCTCTCAAACCTATCTGCGAATTTGAGATATTTCCTGTCAGTCTCACTTAAAGCCTCCTCACCGACGACAGCAACGAGGTCTCTGAGCGACCTTCCTTCTGCATAGGCGGCATAGAGCTGCTGAGCAAGCTGAGGATGTTCCTCCCTCGTCCTGCCCTTACCTATACCATCCTTCATCAGTCTTGAAAGAGATGGCAGCACATCAATTGGTGGATAGATACCCTTTCTGTGCAGGTCTCTGCTGAGAACCATCTGACCCTCCGTGATGTAGCCCGTCAGGTCAGGAATCGGGTGGGTTATGTCATCGTCAGGCATCGTCAGAATAGGCATCTGGGTTATGCTTCCCTTCTTTCCTCTAACTCTACCTGCCCTCTCGTAGATTGTCGCAAGGTCTGTATAGAGGTAGCCCGGATAACCTCTTCTTCCCGGAACCTCCTCTCTTGCCGCTGAAATCTCACGCAAAGCCTCACAGTAGTTGGTCATGTCCGTGAGGATAACAAGAACCTGCATGTCATAATCGTAGGCTAAGTACTCGGCAACTGTTAATGCCATTCTCGGTGTAATGATACGCTCGATAGCTGGATCATCTGCAAGATTAAGGAAGAGCACAGCCCTCTCTATTGCTCCCGTTTCCTCGAAGCTCTTCTTGAAGAAGTTGGCCTCCTCGTAGGTGATACCCATGGCGGCAAAAACGACAGCGAACTGCTCTTCTTCGCCTAAAACCTTTGCCTGCCTTGCTATTTGCGCAGCCAGCATGTTGTGAGGTAAACCTGAACCGCTAAAAATGGGCAGTTTCTGACCTCTAACGAGCGTGTTCATTCCGTCTATTGCTGAAACACCAGTCTGAATGAAGTCCCTTGGATAGGCACGAGCGACGGGGTTGAGGGGAGCACCGTGCACATCCCTCCTATCCTCTGGGATTATCTCTGGTCCGCCGTCGATGGGTTTTCCTGTCCCGTTGAAAATCCTTCCAAGCATGTCCATGCTGACAGGAACCTTCAGCGTCTCGCCTGTAAATCTAACACGAGTTGACCTGACATCGAGGTCACGGGTTCCTTCAAACACCTGAACGATTGCCATATCCTCTCTAGCCTCAAGGACCTGTCCCTTCCTTTTCTCACCGCTCTCGGTTTCTATCTCAACAACTTCACCGTAAGCCACGCCTTTAACGCCCTGAACGATCATGAGTGGCCCGTAAATCTTGCTAACGGTTGAGTATTCCATTCCTGGCATCGGCATCACGCCCCATACCTCTTAAGGAGTTCTTCAAACTGCTTATTTGTCTCCTCTATGAGTACAGCGACCTTCTCAATATCAGGCTCAAACTTCATTCTTCCTATCTTTTCTCTTACAGGAAGCTTTGCTATCTCCTCAACAGGAACCCCCTTGTCTACAGCTTCCATGGTTTTGTCATAGAAGTTAAGCAGAACCCTCATCATCGTGACCTGCTTCTTCGGCGGGCAGTAGGTATCCACCTCGTCGAAGGCATCCTGCTGGAGGTAGTCCTCCCTTATCATCCTAGTTACTATCAGAACAGCCCTCTCCTTCTCAGGCAGAGCATCTGGCCCCACTATCCTCACGATTTCCTGAAGTTCTGCCTCTTTCTGGAGTAGTCCCATAGCTTTGTCCCTCATGGCCTTCCATTCAGGGTCGACGTTCTGATGCCACCAATCCTTGATTGCATCTATGTAAAGGGAGTAACTCGTAAGCCAGTTGATGGCCGGGAAGTGCCTCCTTCTGGCTAAATCGGCGTCGAGGGCCCAGAAGACCTTGACAACTCTAAGTGTATTCTGAACGACTGGCTCGCTGAAGTCACCACCTGGCGGTGAGACAGCTCCAATAACTGAAACACTTCCGATTCTCTCCTCACTTCCCAGTGTTATAACTCTACCAGCTCTCTCATAGAACTCAGCTATTTTACTTGCCAAATAAGCAGGATAACCCTCCTCACCGGGCATCTCCTCTAAACGACCGGAAATTTCTCTTAGTGCCTCAGCCCACCTGCTCGTTGAATCGGCCATTAAAGCCACGTCGTAGCCCATGTCCCTGAAGTACTCTGCAATGGTAATCCCGGTGTAGATCGAGGCTTCTCTTGCTGCAACCGGCATGTTGGAGGTGTTGGCTATCAAAACCGTCCTCTCCATGAGCGGCTTTCCGGTCTTCGGGTCCTTGAGCTTGGGGAACTCTTCAAGCACATCCGTCATCTCGTTTCCTCTCTCTCCGCAGCCTATGTAGACGACGGCCTGGGCGTCACTCCACTTGGCAAGTTGATGCTGTGTAACTGTCTTTCCCGAGCCGAAGGGGCCAGGAATGGCAGCTGTTCCACCCTTGGCTTGGGCGAAGAAGGTATCGATGGTTCTCTGACCGGTAATGAGCGGAACTTCGGGCGGGAGCTTCTGCTTATACGGCCTTTTAACACGGACAGGCCAGCGATGATACATCTTGAGCTCCTCTATCTCCCCGTTGGGCTTCTTGACCTTGGCTATAACCTCTTCAATGGTGTAATCGCCCTCATCAACTATTTCGATAATTTCACCACTAACTTTTGGCGGAACCATTATTTTATGTTCAATGATGCTTGTCTCAGGGACAACACCTATGATGTCGCCTTCAGTGACCTTATCACCAACCTTAACTTTTGGAGTAAAATGCCACTTCTTGTCCCTTGGCAGGGCCGGAGCAGTTAAACCTCTTGCAATAAAATCACCGCTTTTTTCCCTAAGAATCTCAAGGGGTCTCTGAATACCATCATAGATAGATGTTAGCAATCCAGGACCAAGTTCAACGCTGAGAGAAGCTCCTGTTCCAATAACAGGTTCTCCAGGTCTTATACCTGCTGTCTCTTCATAAACTTGGATGATGGCTTTATCTCCTTCAAGTCTGATGATTTCCCCGATGAGGCCCATTTTACCAACCTTAACAACCTCATACATCTTAGAGCCTTTCATATCATCTGCAACAACCAGAGGTCCAGTAACTCTAATTATCTTTCCCATTTTCCTCACCTCTTTAACTCAACACCTATAGCTTTTCTTACAATCTCCTTAAGCTGTTCTTCACCAAAACGCGAGCCTGTTTTATCAGGAATCTGAAGAATTATTGGAAATGTGACCGTAGGAACTTCAATTCTCCGAGCAAGCCTCTCAGTTATAAGTATAATACCTACATCCTGTTTGTCGATAAGCTCATTAATCTTGTTCTTAGCTCTCTCTGTGTCAAGATCATTTTCCCCAAAAGCATAGGTCTCATGCACACCAGCCAGTTTAAACCCCAGTACGGTATCTTTATCGCCCATGACAACTATTTTCATGTTAGCTCACCTACAATGTCCTTTATCTTCTCGGGGAATATACCATCCTCGATAAGCTTTGCAATGGCTTTAAGCTTCTTAATTTCAGTTTCCTTCTGAAGGATAAAGTTCAAAGGCACAGCAACACTCAATGGATAGAATCTGGTTAGTTCCCCTAGCCTCTCTCTTATATATCTATCAAATTCCCTGCCAAGAACTGACAAGTCCCCTTCAATTTCTTCTCGGACATTCTTTATTATGTTTCCATATTTTGTTGAATCAAGCTCGGCCAATGCCATGCTTAGGTCATCTACATTGAGCAGAGTCTCCAGAGTCTTCTTATTTATAGTTCCACCTGGAATTAAAAAGGACTTAATAACATCAGCTTTTAGATTGTGGGCTTTAGCTCTTAAAATTGTAAGAATATTGAGCTTATCTATCTTAAGCTTAACAAATTCCTCAAGGATTATCTTCTCTTCATCTTTTCTAGAACTTGCATACTCAAGGAGCTTTAAATAATGCATCCTATAAAGTTGCGTTTCAAACTCATCAACACTTATCTCTCCAAGGAGGAGTCCCTGATAAATTTCCTCATATTCAGTTCCCTCAAGGATAACTAGAATCTCCTCCATGCTTTTAGCATCTGCCATCGCCTTTATCTTAGGAACCATAGTACCAAGCTCTATTACATAATTGACAGCTGGTTCTCCACTGATTTTAGCCTTAACGATACTTGAGATGTTTCTAACATCCCACTCCTGCAGAAGCAGTTTAAAGAAGGGATTAACCCGTTTAGGTAAGATCTTAAACATTAAACCATAAATATCAGCAAGAGCTGTATCTAAAGCCTTTTCTATTGATTCAGCATCATAAGAGGAAATATTGGCCAAATAGTCCTTATAATCACTGTCCTCAAGATTGATTATGAAGTTGTTTAGTGTTTTCGATTCTGCAAGCTCATTGAACTTCTGTTCATTAAAGAGTCTCGCTTCCATGGCCCTAATTCTGGCATTCGGATATGAGTAGGGGGTGTATTTCCAGAGAATTCTGGTCGTTTTATATCCCACCCATGCGAATACTAGAGCAAGAGTAGTATCGAGGATTTCAGTTACAGCAGTTACTTCCATCTTGATCACCTGAACAGTACATTGGCAATTTCAGCTCTGAGCTCGCTCCTAAGTCTATCCATTTTTGCTTCGAATCTATTGTCAACTCTAACCGTCCTCTCAGGGTTCTCAATTAAGATTCCACCTATCGTCTCTATCTCACTACCAAGCTCTATCTCAACATCTCTACCAAGTCGTTCTATAACTTTAGCTCTGAAATCCTCAAAATTCTCTTTAAGGATATCCAAGGTAGCCTTGTTAGAGCTTATGATAATCCTGTTTTCTTTAATCTCTAGAGCCCCCTGTACAGTCAGGTCAATCAACATTGGATAATATTCTTCTTTAGAAAGATTCGAGAGTCTTTCTTTAAGAGCCTCTAGGACTTTTGTAATCATTTCTTCTTGAAGAGCAAGTTTTTTCTTCCTAGCTTCAAGTCTGGCATTCGCTATAATCCTCTGTTTTTCAATCTCAGCTTGTGTCTGTGCTTTTCTTATTATCCAATCTGCCTTGGCTTTTGCTCTCCTTTCAGCCTCGGCTTTGATCTTCTCAGCTTCTTCTCTCGCCTGATTGAGGATATAGTTTATCTTCTGTTCCGCTTCCCTGTTGATTTCCTCAATGATGAGCTTTGCACCTTCCATTGTTTCTCCTCCCATTAAGGATTAAAGGAAAGTTGGGTCAGAACCCAACTCCTGTAACGATCATTATCAGAGCTCCAACGAGACCGAAGATAGCCATTGTCTCGGCCATAGCGGCAAATATAATGCCCTGAGTGAAGGTCTTGGGATTCTTGGCTACAGCCCCTATGCCTGCTGATGCGATTATACCCTGCGGTATAGCCGAAAGACCTGTGAGACCAACTGTAAGACCTGCACCGAGTAGTATGGCACTTTTTATGATGTTATTTATGTCACTGGGATTTTTAAATTTAAAGTTTCCACCAAGGATTCCGGAAACCATCAGTATCAGGAACAGTGTGATGAGGCCATAGATGCTCTGGGTCATTGGAAGGCCTTCAAGGATAAGAGCATTTTTAAAGTTCTTTTCGTCCTCTGCAACCGCTCCGGCGGCAGCTGCACCAGCTATTCCAACTCCAAAGGAAGATGCCGCTCCAGCTATTCCAGCAGCCAGAGCTGCACCCAAAGATACATAAACTATTGGATCCATTTTTCCAACACCTCCTTAAGCTTTAAGTTTCAAATCTAAATTTAACTCTAATTTTGAGACTTCTCTCTTGGCCCTGAAGGGCTCAAACTTTCTACCTTCACCTGAGTAGAACGTTCCAAAAAATTCAACATAATGCAAACGTAAGGAATGAACGAAAGCTCCAAGTGCATTTATTGCAGTTGAAAAGAACTGACCGCCAATGAACAATACGATTCCCACTGCAATTCCTATAGGAACTGCTCCTATTTTAACACCCCATATCATTTGAACGAGGATATTAACAACCATTGCTATTCCTGAGGTAGCTAAAGCTAGTGCCATTAAACGGGCGTAGCTGAGCCAGTTACCTACAAATCCGAAGAAGTCAGAGATTATCAAGAGTGCTGCTAGACCACCGTTCTTGAGCTCACTGAGAACGAAGAGTATGAAACCAACAACAAATAGTCCCTCTGCTGGTGTTAAAAATCCAGAATACCTCTCAGAGATTACAAACAGAATCACTGCAATTATGATGAACATCCATGAAAGCTGCTCTACTAATGCGTCTTTTATTTCACCGTTCTTAAGCTTGACTATGAATCCAAGGGTGTATCCTATGAACATGTGTATAAGACCAATTGCAAGTGCTATTTCAAGGACAGTTAAGGCCTCTCTCATAGTATCCAAAAGCCGAGGAACATGGAACCCAGCTAAATCAAGTGCATTTCCAAAATAACTCCCGAACATTATTCCAAGAGACATTGTAAAGAAAGAGCTGAACAGTAGTATATTTGCAAATCTCCACGTACCATCCCTGAGATGTTTGTGTCCTTTTATCAGCAACGCAGCAACGATACCTATTATAAGGCCATACATAAAGTCTGTGAGCATGAATCCAAAGAAGAATGAATATGTAAATGCCATTATCGGCGTTGGATCAAACTCATTATACTTTGGAACACCAAACATTTCAGTGAGCATTTCAAAGGGCTCTATAAACTTCAGATTTTTGAGTTTTATAGGAATTTCATCGAGCTCCTCCGGTGTTGGATCCTTGATGTTTATGTAAACCTTACCTTCAGTTATGCGTTTTATGCCTTCGATCACATCGGAAATATTTCTCTTCGGAATCCATCCTGTTAAGGCAAATGTCATGTTTGTTCTTGCTAAATTATTCAGAATGGCAGCTTTATCCCTTTCATTTTCCATCAGCTCGTGATAAAAGAGTATTTCTTCATAATACTGCTCGGAGAGCCATTCTGCTTCTTTTTTAGCTTTTTTAAGTTCCCATTCTTTCTCTTTAAGTTTTTCGTTATATTTGGTTATTAAATCCTTTGGAGTGCCTTCTCCTTCAGGAATCTCAAGCCGCTCCAAAGAATGTTTTGCCAGGACAGGATTAGCCTTCTCATAATCTTCCCTGAGAAACACAAAAACTACAAGATATTTATCCTTGAGCTCCTTTGAAATATCCACAAATCTATTACCAATTGTTTCTCTCAAATCCTTCATGAGAGGCTTATATTTATCTCTCTCAACAAGTCCAACAACAATCTCTAACATGTCTGTTGGCTTGAGGTATTCTACTTCAATGTTCAGAGCTGAAAGGAGTTCCAGTATTGCAATATCAGTTTTTATCCTCTCTATCCCTGTCTGCACTGCATTTAATTTACCTTCTACAGCCTTTATCTCTGGTTCAACTTTTTCTAAGAAGGCTTCCACATCTTTTATCAACTGTTCAATGCCCCGATATTTATACACCTTCTTCTCTTTTTCGGGAGGAAAAATAAATTCCTTAATCCCACCACCTTTCTCCTTTTTGTGTGTTTTGAGAAAATCAATGAGGCGGGAAATACTTATACTGTATGAGGTAGCTTTCCTGTAGAACTCATTTGGAACGTCCTTTTGAGTAAATTTAACATCGACTTCTCTAATCTCGATTGCACCCTTCTCATGAAGATATGTCAGGAGGTTATCTTTATACCTACCAAGACTAATAAGCTCAATTTTGGCCATTTCCTCAGGTTTAAACATCTTTAACTCCCTCTTATGAGCTGTATGCCCACGACAATAGCCTTTTCAAAATTCTCAACCGCTTTGGCTCTTAATTCATTGAGCTCTTTCTCACTTTGTGTGAGAATAACACGGGCCTCTTCTTCACCTTCTCGTCTTTTTTCCTCAATCAAAAGAGCACCATTTTTTTCAGCATTTTCTAAAATTTGTTTTTCAAGAACTTTCGAATCTTCTCTGGCTTTTAGGATTATCTGCTTTGCCTCTTCCTTTGCTTTTTCAATTCTCTCTTCAGCGGTCTTTTCAGCATCAACAATCTGTTTAATGACCTCTTCCATGATGAGCCCCCCGATGAATGTGAAAATAGACACCAATTTTGGCTTCCTTAATCACCTTAAATAGTTTATGGTATAGGGGGGTGCTTTTGGTCATAAACCGGTTTTATCGCTATCAGGTGCTTATTTAGTTTATCCTAACAGGAACCAAACATAAACATGAAAGAATAAAAGAGCAAACTCAGCTCTGTTCTTTCTTCTTTTTCCTTTCAAGTATGGACTTAATTTCATTCAACGCATTGTTCTTTGCAAATACTATCACCTGTCCCTTGCTGGGCAGCTTAGTATCCCCGGAGGGTATGCTCAGATTACCCTTTTCGTCATAGACAGCTATTATCAGGGAATCTCTTGGAAGATTAAGATCTTTAACGGCTTTTCCTGCAACCTCTTTCCCTTCGTCGATTCTGAATTCAACTATCTCAGCACCTTCACGTGGGAAGAGAACTCTATTGAAGCCAGGAGTTATTATGTTCCTGAAAATATACTCCGCGGCTATCTCCTCTGGCGAAATAATAAAATCAAAATACCTACGGAAGTCTTCAATCTCTTCAAACAGAGCTTTGTTTTTAGGATTGCTTATTCTTAGAACCGTTTTGATTTTTGGGTTGAGATGTTTTGCAAGAATACAGGCGAGTAAATTAGCATCGTCCTTTCCTGTTAAGGCGGCAAATGCCGCGGCCTGCTTTATGTTTGCCTCTTCAAGGATTTTCTGATCTGTTGCGTCTCCTTCTATCACAAGACCGTTAAGTAAGAAGGAGAGTTCTTTAGCTCTTTCTTTGCTCATTTCAATTATAGTGACATCATGGCCATCATTCTCAAGCATCTTGGCAACCAGATAACCTACTCTACCCGCTCCCATTATGATTACGAACATCACTTCTCACCCGCAAGGAGGTACTTGGCAATTTCAGCATACGCAGGCCTTGTTATACCTATTCCTATGAGAACACCGAGTATTGTTGTCACTGCAAAACCTTTGAGGCTTCCAACGAAATACACGAGCAGGAATGACATTGCAACTACTGTTGTCGTCGCTGAAGCTAGGATAACAAAGAACGCTCTCCCCATTCTCCTCAGCATACCCATCCTCTTGGAGATTCTACTTTCTCTCTTTCCTCCCAAGAGCTCGTCTGTTATGACTATTTGTTGATCAACTCCCGTACCTATGGCTGCGATTATGCCTGCTATACTGGGCAAATCAAGATTCCACTTAATGAGTGATGCAACGCCAAGAATTATTATAACCTCGAAGAGGCTTGTTGAGGCTATGGGAATTGCTATTTTAAACTTCCTGTAGTGGAGATATACTATCAGCAGCACTGTAATCAATGCTCCTATTCCAGCATATACAGCTTGATTCTTGAAGTTTTCACCTAGCCTTGGAGAAATAAACTCCATGCCAACAACCTTAAGCTTAACTGGTAAAGAGCCTGTCTGGAGGACTGTGGCTATTGTATGAGCCTCTTGCATGACGCTGATCCTATCGGGAGCTGAACCTTCTATTTGTACGTCTTGTTTTGGTACGCCTTCAGCCAAACCAGAACCAACAGCATAGGGTCCGTATAGACCGAGAACCCTAGTAATCAAAGCGTTTTCACTTTCACCTTTAGCTTGAGTTACAATTCTAACTGTAAGATTTTCAGAAGTGGCTTTTT
>Ga0256842_1002222_pt1 | contig 14265 bp, 12 predicted proteins | sample 4559240metaG_FD_185973 | JGI IMG/M metagenome (GOLD analysis project Ga0256842, IMG submission 185973) | Hydrothermal vent microbial communities from Guaymas Basin, Mexico - 4559-240 | ecosystem: Environmental > Aquatic > Marine > Hydrothermal vents | place: Mexico: Guaymas Basin | collected...
ACTAGCTATTTTCCTTGCAATTTGCAGGGATAGGAGTAGAGTGTGATGTGAACATGCCCAAAGAGATAAGGGTAGGAGTGACCTATTCAAACTCCCTTAGAAGCCTACAACTTTAGTCGTAGGTAGTTCACCTTTAGGTGAATACCTTTATCCTGCCGAGCCATGTAAGGGATCTTTCGATACTTGCAAGTAATGCAAGTGAATATATATAGTTTACCATTATACTACACGATTCCTGCAAACCTTTTGGAGAAGTATTAGCGAGAAAGTTTATATTGTCCTCTGAAACAGATGCTCCATTTCTAAGATGAAAATTTGCTACAGGATTTAAGGGCCTTCCAGAAGAGGTTTTTTCTTTCATTATATAATGTGCTGCTATCTTGATCATTGGTCTCTCCAATGCTTTTGTCAGATCTTTATCTTTGATCCAATTGTGATCCAATAAAATCTTTAAAAGGGCTTTGTTAAATTTCTTCCAGTCTGAGTTCTCTTCCATCCCAGCTTTATTTAATATTATTTTTCTTTCCTTTTTGGAAAAAAATTCTGGAATTTTATCCGATTTTAGAGAAAATCTATCATCTTTTCCTTCTAATATAGGTTTCAAGTATTTATCCCAAAAACCAGGCACTGGACTCAAAGTAACAAAGTTTTTTATCCTCTCATCATCCTTTTTTAGATGTTCCATTACCCGAATAATCAACACCTTTCCTAATCCTAAGCCTGCGAGTCCATTTTGAGTGTTATTTATGGAGTAAAATACTGCTGTATCTACATCTTCTTTAGCCTTTTCTTCCCTTTCACTTAAGATTTCATCTATCTTCTTAGGTATTCCCTTTGTAATAGCCACTTCTATAAAGACTATAGGCTCATGAGGAATAAGCCTATGGTAAAGAGCAAAACATCTTCTATCTTTTCCAAGCCTTTTTATCATCTCTTCTATGCTTGTCATAGGATGCACAAGATCGCTTTTCTTTATTATTTCTATCTGTCTATAAGTGGAATCTAAGGTTATCTCTTCTAAATACAAAAATCCTTCACAAAACCACAGTTCAAACAGTAGCACTATATCTCTATCTAAGGCTTTTAGTTCTTCTTTATGGGATTCTCTTCTTAATACCAATATGTCGCTTCTCATATCTAACAAGAATCTTAATCCTCCAGGAATCCTGGATATGTTTAAAAGTGTGCTTAGCCTCGGAGATGAAATTTTGTGTCTCAGTTCAGACAATAAAAGAGACCATTCTAAGGGACTCATGTCTTGAATGTAGACCTTTTCTATTAAAGGTAAAAGCTCTTCCTTTGGAGTTTCCATCTGCTCTATGATATTCTTAAAGAGATCTTCCTTTTCTTCCAAGGATATCTCTGTATAAATAGACTTGAGTTTCTGGAATATATCCTCTTTGTTTTCTTGGTCTGTGGATAAACGCTTTAGCATTTCCAAAAAAACTTTTTTCTTATCTTGTTTATGCATAATACCCCCTTCTGTTTTTGCATTTATTTCAAATTGATTATACAATACATTCCAAAAAACTAAAGGAGTATAAGATGAAATCCTTACTTACCGAAGAAGACAGGATTCAACTCAAAAAGCTTAACATAAGAGAAGAGGATGTGGCATGGCAGATAGATATGTTCAAAAAGGGAACCCCATATGTGCAGCTTGTAAGACCATGTACTGTAGGAGACGGAATCATAAAACTGTCAGAAAAAGAAGCAAGCGATTTTGCTGCACTATATGAAAAAAAGGCATCAAATTTAAAAAAGATAAAATTTGTGCCTGCATCAGGTGCTGCTACAAGAATGTTCAAAGCCCTTTCCCGTTTTTATAATGAATGGAAGGGAATAGAAGAGGTAAAAAAACTCAGCGCCTCTGGAGATCAGGATGCCAAAGATTTACTTATCTTTTTAGAAAATATAAAGAAATTCGCTTTTTACGATGAATTAAAGGAAGTATTAAAACAAAATGGCTATGAAATAGAAGAGCTTATTCAACAAGGAAATATAAAAAAAATACTTCATTTTCTATTAACAGAAGATGGGCTCAATTATGCAAACCTTCCAAAGGCACTGATAAAATTTCATAAATATCCTGATGGAGCAAGAACTGCTTTTGAAGAGCATCTTGTAGAGGCAAGCAGGTATATCTCAGATCAAAATGGGTGTTATCTGCACTTTACTGTATCTCCAGAACACAAAGAAAGATTTATTCAATTTTTTGAACAAATAAGAGATAAATACGAAGGTAAATACTGCATCAGATATAATGTAGAATTTTCTGTTCAAGACCATTCTACAGACACGATCGCAGTAGATATGAATAACAGACCATTTCGGCTAAAAGATGGAACCCTTTTATTCAGACCCGGAGGACATGGGGCATTGTTAAACAATCTCAATAGGATAGATGCTGATATTATATTTATAAAAAATATAGATAATGTAGTCCCGGACAGACTTAAGCCCCCTATATATTTCTGGAAAAAAGTTTTAGGAGGATATTTATTAAACATAAAATCCCAAGCAGACAATTTTATTAATCTTCTTCATAAAAACATGGATGAGCATATTCTTGAAAAGGCAGCTGAATTTTGTGAAACATATCTCTATAAAAAGATACCTGCAGGATTGAGCACTAAGGAAAAAAAAGACTATATCCTAAGCTGTCTAAACAGACCTCTTAGGATATGTGGGATGGTAAAAAATGTAAAAGAGCCTGGTGGAGGGCCATTTTGGGTAAAAGATTCAACTGGCAACATTTCATTGCAAATAGTAGAAAGTGCTCAGATAGACATGTCTTCAGAAGAGCAAAGAAGAATATTTAATTCTTCAACTCACTTTAATCCAGTAGATATAGTCTGTTCTATAAAAGACTGGAAAGGCAGAAAATTTGACCTAAGGAAATACAGAGATATGAATGCAGTATTTATTACTCAGAAATCAAAGGATGGAAGGGATTTAAAAGCGCTGGAACTTCCTGGTCTTTGGAATGGAGGAATGGCGTATTGGAATACAATATTTATAGAAGTTCCTTTTATTACATTTAATCCTGTTAAAAAGGTGGTGGATTTGCTAAGAGATAATCACCAATAATTTTAAGACAAGGGAATCACTTCTTTTTCTCTGGCAAAAAAACATGTTACAGAAGGGGAGATGTATTTTTTGCTAAGGGCATCTAATTGGGAATCTGTTCTTTCTGGATCATGATGGAAAAAAGCAAGCCTCTTTACCTTACCCATCTCGGCAACTTCAATAGCATATTCCATGTATGAATGTCCCCATCCTGCTTTTGAGTTTTTATACTCATATTCTGTGTATTGGGCATCATGTACCAATAAATCAGCTCCTTTTATAAAATCCACAAGCTCTTCCTTTTTCTGAAAAGGCTCTGTATCATAAACAGTACAAAAAGAACTGCTGTGATATTCAAATCTGTATCCAAGACATGTTATTGGGTGAAGCAGAAATTTAGTTTTAAGTATCAAGCCATTTCCTATATCATACTCCCCCTCTTTTAATTCTATATATTCAACCTTTGCGGCCAAATCTTTATGCAATACGGGAAAGTAGTTATATGTCCACTGTCCCTCCACTATTCCTTCTAAGGAGTCCTTTTCAGAGGCACAGGGGCCAAATATTTTTATTCGGGCGTCAGATATATACATAGGAGCAAAAAAAGGAAATCCCATTATATGATCCCAGTGTGTATGGGTAAGAAAGATCTTTATGTTATTTTTTTGAATTTCACCTTTTTTAAGTATGTAGTTTCCCAGTTCTCTTATTCCTGAACCTGCATCAATTATGAAATTCAGCCCATTATCCAAGATAAGTTCGATACATGCTGTATTTCCGCCGTATTTTACAGTCTCAGGACCTGGGCATGGAATAGAACCCCTTACTCCCCAAAATCTTACCTTCATCTTTTCCTTCCTTTTTCTTGAAAATTAGAAAAGATATAAGGGTTAGTCAAGCATAATGGTTCTTAACCTATTCTGAGTTGGAAAACTAAAGTTATATTCAAGGATAGGAAAAGATGTATATAATAATAAACGATGAACAGCACCATCTATCAATCTATTCAGGAAAGAGATTCCATCTGCTCTTGGATAAACCAATTTTACACTTCCTTTTATATGTGCCATTTTCTTTGCCAGTTCTACTGCATCCTGAAAATTTCCAAGCTGATCTACAAGACCAAGCCTTTTTGCCTGCGAACCCAAAAGAATTCTGCCATCTGCTATTTTTTCTACCTTCTCCACAGGAATGTGTCTTCCCCTTGCTACTGCTTGAACAAACTGCTCCTTTACCTCCATAAGCATATCCATAATAAGTTTTTTCTCTTCCTCAGTCATCTCTCTGTAAGGTGCACCTATATCTTTAAATTTTCCGCTTTTAAGGGCAGAGAGTTTTATGCCCAGTTTATTTAAAAGCTCTCTTATTTGAATAAAATCCATTATCACTCCTATACTTCCTGTTATTGTTCCAGGATTTGCTACAATCTTATTAGCTGCTGATGCAATATAATACGCTCCTGAGGCACCAACACCACCTATGGAAGCAATCACTTTCTTCTTTTTAATAGTTTTTCTAATTTCTCTGTATATTTCTTGAGTAGGAGCAACAGAACCTCCAGGAGAATTTATCCTGATAATAATTGCCTTTATAGAATCGTCTTTTCTGAATTTTTCTATATATTTTGTTATGGTCATGGCATCTGAAATGACCCCTTCTATAGGAATCACTCCGATCTTATTAGAAATACTTAGTGATAATGAACGCTTTTTTAAAATCAGAAGACTAACTGTAGTGAAAAAAAATGCCAAGATGAGAAGCAGAATAAAGGTATGAAAAAAAGAGCGCCTGCTAGGCATCTAAAATCACTCTTTTAAATTTTCTAAGTTTAGGTTCTTTATCTCTTCTCTTAATATCTCTCCCAAACTTGGTTTAAATCCCTGTTTATTAAGGTATTCCTTATATTTTTCTTTCTCCTTTTTTTCTTCAACCCTTTTTATAGAAAGGGCTATCTTTTTATCCTGTGGCGACACATTAAGGACTTTTGCCTCCACTTCATCTCCTACATTGTACTGTTTTAATGAAGCTCCTTTTGGAATCTCAGATACATGCACCAATCCTTCTATGCCCTCTTCTATCTCCACAAAGATTCCAAAATCAGTAATACTGGTGATAATGCCTTTTACTGTACTGCCGGGCTTACATTTCTCTGCTATTAATTCCCAGGGATTAGGAGCAAGCTGTTTAATTCCTAAGGAAAAACGACCTGCTTCCCTATTTATATTCAATACCACTGCTTCTACTTCATCTCCTACTTTAAACAGTTCTGCTGGATTTACCCTTTTCTTGCTCCACGATATATCAGAAACATGGACAAGCCCGTCTATCCCCTCTTCTACTCCAACAAATATACCAAAATCAGTAATACTTCTTACTTTTCCTTTTACTATTGAGCCTATAGGATACTTTTCTTCTATTATATCCCATGGATTTGGCTCTACCTGTCTCATCCCCAATGCTATTCTCCTCTTAGGCACATTTATATCTAATACTACTACATCCACTATATCTCCTACATTTACCACCTGAGAAGGATATTTTATCTTTTTTGTCCATGACATCTCAGATATATGAATAAGTCCTTCTACTCCTGGTTCCAACTCCACAAATGCGCCATAGTCTGTTATCCCCACAATCTTACCTTTTACTCTAGCTCCAACTGGGTATTTCTTTTCCGCATCAGTCCACGGATCAGGAGTAAGCTGTTTTATGCCGAGTGAAATCTTCTCTTTTTCTTTATCAAATTTAAGCACCTTTACTTTAACCTCATCTCCGGGCTTATATAATCCAATAGGGCTTGTAACCCTTCCCCAAGATATATCTGTTATATGCACAAGTCCATCTATTCCCCCAAGGTCCACAAAAAGACCATAGTCTGTGACAGTTTTTATCTTTCCTTCAAAAATAGCCCCTTCTTTTAACTTGCTTAGCACCTCTTTTTTCATGGTCTCTCTTTTGTACTCCATTACAGCCTTTCTGGAAAGGACGATATTTTTTTTATACTTATCAAACTTTATCACCATAAATTCATGTTCTGTATCAATAAAAGAATCCCAGTTTTTTATTGGTCTAAAATCTAATTGAGATCCTGGTAAGAATGCCTGAACCCCATCTATATCTACAAAAAAACCACCTTTTGTTCTTGCCTTAATATAGCCTTTTATTATTCCGTTATTCTTAAAAGCCTCTTCAATCTTAATTAATGACTGCTTTTGTCTTGCCTTTTCCTTAGAAAGAACAATAACATCCCTTTCTTCATCTTTTTTTACTAATAAAGCTTCTATCTTATCTCCTACCTTTATAGCTATTTCTCCATCTCGATTCACAAATTCTTTAATAGGAATAATCCCTTCTGTTTTGTATCCTATATCAATAAGAGCGAATTCGCGATCTCTGTCTATATGAACTACCTCTCCTTTTATGATTTCTCCTACTTCTAATTCCTTAAAACTTTTATCATAAAGCTCCATCAATTCTTTATCTTCCATTAAATTCTATCCCCCTACTAAAACTTATTGTACTTCTATATCAAAGCTCTAGAAGAACTTCAACTTTTTTCTATATGAAAAATCATCTCATCAATTACTTTTTCTATATCCATATCAGTTGTATCTATAACTATAGCATCCTTTGCAGGTTTAAGCGGAGCAAGACTACGGGATTGGTCTTGAGTATCCCTTTTAGCTAACTCTTTTTTTATCTTTTCTATGGATATATTATCTCCTTTATCTTTCCTTTCTACATATCTCCTCATTGCTCTAGTTTCAAATGTGGCAGTAAGAAAAAATTTTATTCTTGCGTCTGGGAATACTACTGTTCCCATATCCCTGCCTTCTGCTACAAGATTAGCATTCTCGGCTATTCTTCTCTGCAATGCGGTCATTATTTCTCTCACTTCCTTTATTAAGGATATATCAGAGGAAAGCAAGTCTATTTCAGATGTTCTTATATCTTCTGATATATCTCTTTCCCCTAAGAATACCTTTTGTTCATTTCCCTGCTGCATAAATCTTATCTTTATAGATTCACATATTCTTTTTAAGGAATATCTATCCTCAAGATCTATTCTGTTCTCTTTTACTAACAGGGCCACTGCTCTATACATTGCTCCTGTATCTAAGTATGTATATCCAAGTCTTTTAGCTAATATTTTAGCCACTGTGCTTTTACCTGAGCCTGCAGGACCATCAATGGTTATTACATCTCCCATCAGAGAACCTCTTTTAGAGCAGAAATAAACTTTTCATTCTCTTCTTTTAATCCAACCGTAATCCTTATATATTCTGGAAGTCCATAAGCCTCCATAGAGCGGACAATGACACCTTTTTTTAGCAAGAGTTCATATACTTTTCTTGCACCACTTGGAACCTTAATAAGAAAAAAATTCGTTACAGAAGGTATGTATTCCAATCCTATCTTTTTTAACTCTTTATAAAGATATTTTTTTCCATTTTCTATAATAGAAATGGTCTTTTTTATAAATTCCTCATCATCCAAAGCAGCTAATGCCCCCTCCTGGGCAAGCAGATTCACATTAAATGGCTGTCTTACTCTTTCCATATAATCTATAAGGAGCTTAGAGCCAAATCCATATCCAATCCTAAGCCCTGCAAGACCATATATCTTTGAAAAGGTTCTCATTACTAAAATAAGTGAATGATATTCTAACATCTCAGCTCCATTTGCTATATCGGCACTCTGAGCAAATTCTATATATGCCTCATCTAAGACTACTATAATATCCTTCGGAATAGAATTAAGAAAATCTTTTAGCTGGTCTTTTTTTATAGCCTGTCCTGTAGGATTATTCGGATTATTTAAAAATATAATTTTGGTTTTCGGTGAAATAGATTTTGTCACTGCTTCAAGATCAATATCAAATCCTTTAAGGGGCACAGATGTTATTTGACCGCCTGATCCTTTTACTATTTTTTCATATACCAAAAAAGTAGGAAATGGCTGAATAACCTCTTCGCCGGGCAAAAGAAATGTCCTGACAACAAGTTCAATTAATTCATTTGAGCCATTTCCTATGATGATCTGATCAGTTGGTCGTCCAAGTTTATTAGAAAGCTTGCGCTTTAAATAAAAAGCACTTCCATCCGGATACCTGTTTAGATCTTTTAGCCTTTTTTTTATTGCTTCTACTGCCATCGGAGATGGTCCAAGAGGATTCTCATTTGAGGCAAGTTTTATAATGGATTCTTTTTTAATGTTCACCTCTCTGGCCAATTCCTCAATGGGCTTTCCAGGAGGATACGGAACCAGATGTTCAATCTCTTCCCTTGTTAGCTTTTTCATTGCAAATTACCTCTTTCAATAGTGGTATTAATTTTCTTTTACATATGTTTTCTAAAGTATACTCTCTTATACTCTTTTTAAACATCTTATGAGTATTGGTCCTTGCCAAATATTCTAATATCTTTCCTGCTACAATCATAGGAGGGTCTTCTAATCTGAAAAAACACACATCCTCCCCTATCTCCTCAAAAGGGGGGATCTGGGAACAGGCAATAGGAAGTTTTATCATCCCTGCCTCTAAAAGTGGAAGTCCAAATCCTTCATCCTTGCTTGGCATAAGCAACATGTCTGCCATAAGATACAGATCTCGAATAAGAATCCTGTCTAAAATAAGCTTCTCTCCATTCTTAAAAACATATTCTGCCAATATAGCTATGTTATCAGAAAGGCCTAAGTTATTTATCCAATATCTTAGTCTTCTATAATAAGAAACAGCCTTTTTCTCATGAGGATCATAAGCGCCTGTAAGTAAAAACAATATATCATATCCAGCAAGCTTTATTCCCCGGACAACATGAATAGAAAGCTCAATATTCTTTCTGGGTGTAATTCTGGATGGTTGCACAAAAACAAGATCTCTTTCAAACAATCTAAGCTCTTCTGCCAGCCTAACTGATTTTTCATTTAAATAGAAGAAGCTTACAAGATCTATTCCATTGGGAATCACATGCCAGTTAGCATTAATTCCTTTTTCTTTAAACAACCTTTTTCTGGACTCAGAAATCGTTACATACCATATAAGAGGATGAGGCTTTTTTAGAATATCCCATGGCTCTTTATCCAAAAATTCTGCATAATGAGGATAAAAATAGGGTGAATCGTGTGCCCAGCTTATTACTGGAACCTTTCTCAGTTCCGCAAACCTTCTTAACCCAAGAGTAAGGGAAAGATTAAAAGGCATATGTAGTACATTGTGAGCTATAATAACATCCAGATCCTTAGACCATTTTTTTATTATCTCAAGTATCTTTTCACTTGTCTCTTTCAGTAATTTTCTATCACCTCTTTTTACTTTATCATGCAAGTTATTTATAAAACTATTGTTCGAAGAAATAAGAGGCTCTATATGAACTGAATAAGGCAGGCTTTCATCTCCACCCATTCCTGCAAGCACTTTTACTGAATGCCCCAGTCTCTTAAGTATTATTGCCTGATTATTTAAAACCTCTTCTACTCCACCCACAATAGGTGGACATGAATAGTGAATAAGCCCGATCTTCATCTATTTCCTCTCAAAGGAGTTAATCAGATAGAGAAGCTTTTTTTCGAGCACCTCAAATGAAAAATATCTTCTTCCTATATCATAGTTCTTTTCCACAGATGAAATTAATCTGCTTGGCCTAAGAAAATCCATAAGCTGCTCTACTATCTCTTTTGTAATAAAGGATTCAAATTTTATTACATCAAAGCCATAGGGTTCAATATCTTCTACAAATATAGAATATCTATTAACTATTATTGGCTTTTTAAAGTATACTGCTTCTAAGAAAGCATTTCCAAAGCCTTCATATCCAGAAGGATAACTTACTATATCTGCAGCCTGATATGCATCATCAATACTGTATTCTCTATCAGACCTTGCCCCAAACATCCTAATAGGGCCTACTTTATCTCCTATGAATATAAGCTCTACACCTAATCTCTCTGCATATTCTTCTATCCTCTTTTGATACACATCTCCTTCATCTCCTGATTCATGGGATATTACCAAACGCTTCTTTTTTACATCTAACAGGCTCACCAACTCCACACTTCTCTCTATCCATTTTCGAGGAACAATCCTTGTGGGCTGAAGCACAAAAAGATCCTCATCGCTAAAGCCGAGTTCCTCTCTGAGCTGGGTTGCCTTTGGATTCTGTTCATAAGGTGGATTTGCAAAGTCAAAAACATTTGGAATAACTATATTACTTACCCCTCTTTGATAACTTAACTGTCTTGAGGCCATAGAGTTGATTACCACATGTCTTATAAAAGGAAGATTGGGAGGAAAAGCATAAAGAATATAATCTTGAACCGCATTTACTAAGAATCTTTTTCTTTCCCATGAAAAGTCATGATGATGAGCAATACATGGGATTCCTGTCTCTGCAATAAATTCTGTAATAGCAATTCCAAGAGGAATATTTAAGGGTATAGCAAGTGCATTTTCAGGAATAATAAGATCTATCTTAAATTCCTCATAAAATTCATATAATTTCTCTTTTAATTCTTTGGCAATAGTGTGGATTTTTTCTGTAAGCCATCCTTCTCTTCTTGTCTTTCCAAATACTGATTCGTTTATTTCTACTATATCTTCATGTTCAAAATGTGCCTTTGGCTCTAATAAAGAATGGTCTTCTGGAGTGTCCAATTTACCTGCAAAGTAGAAGCATTCAAATCCATTTCTTTCCAGCACCTTAACCCATTTATAGGTTTCTAAGGAAACTCCATCTGTACCCGCAATCCTAGTAGAGATAAAACCTATTCTTCTCATAAACCTTGGTTAACAAAACTGCACATTAGTGCAATTTTGGGTGGGGTATTTGTATTCCGCCTCTTCAGGATGGTCAGCCCCACCTGGCGGTTTTTGACCATTATAGCCCCTGCAGCAGGTGCAGGAACTCCTCCCTTTTCCATCCTCTCCCACAAGGCCTTAGAACCAATACTGGTTTCAAGGGTGAGAAGTATCTTGTATAAAACTTTCCAGCTTTTTCGCCTTATCTTTAAAAAACCCCTCACAGACTGATTCCTTCCAGAGGCCTGATTTCGGGTAGTGCTTTATCATCCCTGAAAGTTTCTATTATAGTATTTTGCAAAATTTGATATTTTGCAGAATACTATAAATCTCACTCTGCATTGAAGTATTATACTATTTGCTTATGAAACAGCAATGTTGTGTCATACAAACATTCTGGATTTTACTTTCTTTTATAATATAGCTTTATTGTAAGCAATAAGCAATTATTATCATCTTTCTTTCTGCTGGTTTGCCGCTTTTTCTTAATAGAGGGCTTAGTTATATTACAGATGAGATCATTTCTTCTTGACCTAAACAAGTAAGGTCTGATAAATTTCTTACCAAAAATTGAGGAGGGATCAAAGTTGCCAAATCATAAATCTGCTCTAAAAAGAATGAGACAAAATGAAAAGAGAAGGCTTAGAAATAAAGCCTATAAAACAAGGGTAAAAAATGTGATCAAAAAGGTCAAATTCTTTGTAGAAAAGAAAGATATAGAAAATGCTACTAAAAGCCTCTCAGAAGCGATTTCTTTAATACAAAAGGTGTCAGGTAAAGGGATAATTCATAAAAACAACGCATCTAGAAAGATTTCTAAACTTGCATGTTTGGTAAATACCCTAAAAGCAGAAATTAAAGGGTCTTCTTAAAATTAAGAAGATAAAGATATAATCAACCGTTCTAATACCAAAAGAGGGGGTCTTCCAGCTTTGATGAAGGAGTCTGCTTCTATGAATAGATCAAATGCTTTTTGTATCTCTTCTTCTGTCCATAAGCGCGCTTGATCTATAAACTTATTTATCAGAAAAGAGTAAGGATGAAGTTCTTTTTGGAGTTTTTTTCTGTTTCCTGTTTTTAATATAAGCTTTGTTTTTTGCAAAAGAGTTAGTTGTCTAATTAACATGCTCAATACAGGAAGAGCCTTTTCTTTACCTTCTCTTTCTAAGTATCTACTTAGACTTTTAAGTGCTTCTGGAAGCCTTTTAAAAGAAACATTATCCATCAGATCAAATATACTGTAGTCTCTACTTGGAGATACTATCAGTTTTATCTCTTCTACTCCTATTCCACCTTTATTTCCATAATAGGAGGATAGTTTTTGAAGTTCTGAATATAGTTCATATAAATTATTTCCTACCATCAAAAATAAATATACACAAACATCCTGACTGATTTCCATTCCCATCTCTTTTGCCATTTTTTTTATCCATGCAACTGTTTCTGTTTCATTTAACTGTTTAAAATGAATAGCATTTCCGGAATCTTTTATGTATTTAAAAAATTTTATTCTAAAGTCTGGTTTTTCTGCAAGGAAGACTATGGAAACAAAATCTGATGGGTTTTGAATATAATCTAAAAATCTATTCAACAGATCATTGCTCAGTTTATCTACATTCTTTATCACTGCTATTTTTTTGTCTGACATAAAAGGAAAAGAATTTATAAAGTTAAATACTGGCGATATGTCAGCAGAAATTTCATCGCCATAAAAGATTCTATAGTTTAATTCAGTATTTTCTTTACCTAATAATCTATTTTTTAGTTCTTCTACAGCTCTGTTTTTTTGAAACTCATTTTCACCATAAAAAAGATAAAATGGAACAATCTTTTGAAACATCAGAATCTTTCCATTGTGCGAAGATATATCCTTTCTGAAAACTGCTTTCCTATTGTCATAAGCGCCTGAGATTCATTATATCTTGTTGCAAGCGGATCAGGACTTTGTGCAACAACATTGTATATTGCCCTTTCTCTGAATGTAGCTCTCCATATAACTTTTCCTGTTCTTCTGTCTACAAGTTTTGCTACCATTTTTATTTTAAGCCATCTGCTATTTGTAACTTCATAACTTCCTTCTCTTACAGTATAACTTATAGGGTCTCTTTTTATATCTACCACTTCTGTTACCAGTACTGCATCTGCTTCATCCTGCGGAACTATCTTCAATCCAGAATGGCTTATAAATTGTTGTCTTATCATTTCTGTAAGTTTAGCCTCAAATCCTAAGAAAGAGGAGGGACTTTTAACCATAGGAATGGCTATACTTGATATGCTTAGATTTAAAGGCCTTTTTGTAGACTGAATCTGGTATCCACAGCCGTATAAAAATAAAAAGAATGTGAAAAAAAGAGCTTTTTTCATAACTTAAATTTATACAACTATGTTTATAAGTTTGTTTTGAGCAAATATTATCTTCCTTATCTTTTTGCCTTCTATGTGTCTTTTTACATTTGGCTCTGAAAGTGCCAGCTCTTTTATCTTCTCTTCTCCATAAGAAGATGGAACCTGAAGTTTTGCCCTTAGCTTACCATTTACTTGGACAACTATTAATCTGGTCTCTTCCTTCAGAGATGCAGGATCATATTTAGGCCAAGAACCATTTATAAGGTGATTCTCATGGCCAATCATATGCCAAAGCTCCTCTGTTATATAGGGAACAATGGGAGAAAGTAGTATAAGACTTGTTTCAATTGCTTCTTTTATCACAGACCATGCGATTCTGTCTGTTTTATCTACCTTGGGCAATATCTGATATATGTTATTTATAAGCTCCATAATCGCAGATATAGCAGTGTTAAAATGAAAACGATCCTCTATATCTTCTGTTACCTTCTTTATTGTCTGATGCACCTTTCTATGCAAATCCTTTACTACTTCAGGAAGCCCAGAAAGTCCACCTCTGTAAGTTTCTTCTTCTTTGATCAGATCTAAATTGTCTGTAACAAGCCTCCAGAGTCTGTTTAAAAATCTATAAGTACCTTCTACACCCTGATCACTCCAATCTAAATCCTTTTCTGGAGGAGCTGCAAAAAGGCAAAACATCCTCACAGTATCTGCACCATATTTATCTATAAGCTGTTCTGGATCAACCACATTTTTCTTAGACTTGGACATCTTTATACTTCTTCCTGTCTCTACCTTTTCTCCACAGTGAATACAGCGGTCATCTTTTACTTCCTCTGGATAAAGATATCCATGTTTTGGACACTTCTTTGTCTCTTTACAGACCATCCCTTGAGTTAAAAGGTTCTCAAATGGTTCGCTAAGGTTTACATATCCTAAATCTCTTAATACCCTTACAAAAAACCTTGAATAAAGAAGATGCAGGATTGCATGTTCTATTCCGCCTATGTATTGATCAACTGGCATCCAGTATTCAACTTTTTCCTTTTCAAATG
>Ga0256842_1002223_pt1 | contig 14263 bp, 17 predicted proteins | sample 4559240metaG_FD_185973 | JGI IMG/M metagenome (GOLD analysis project Ga0256842, IMG submission 185973) | Hydrothermal vent microbial communities from Guaymas Basin, Mexico - 4559-240 | ecosystem: Environmental > Aquatic > Marine > Hydrothermal vents | place: Mexico: Guaymas Basin | collected...
CCATACTAGTAGCAACTGCATCTGCCATAGATAATGTTCCAATCCCACCATAGAGTAGGACTACAGCGATAAAATACATTGTTGAACCAACGGCTCCAAATAAACCATATTTTATAGCAGCATTAAGCGGCTCGCCTTTTTCTCTTAAATAGGCTGTTAACCCATAAGCAGTAATGCTAAGAACCTCTAACATAACAAACAGGTTAAATAAATCACCAGTGTAAACTATACCAAATAATCCTGCTTCCAATCCTAGGTAAAGAGTATAGTACCACTCATTATGTTTTGATAACTTGTTCAAATACCTATAAGTCACAATGTTTACTAATGGAAAAACAAACCCAATTAATAAACCCATAAAAGCACCTAAGTAATCAACCTCATACATAATACCAAAAGGTGCTGGAAAAGCTGCAAACATATATGTGAGGATTTCACGAGTAGAGAAAACATACCAGAAAACTATGAAAGAAAAAATAGAGTTAACAACGAAAACTATTTCTGAGAATATCATTGAGAACAAAGACGCTCTTTTCTTCATAAACGTAGTTAAAAGAGGAAGTATAAATGCCGATATTATTGAGAAAAGCGGTATTATGGCAGCAATAACTGCTACTTGATAGTAGCTGGTAACCATTATGTGCACCATAACTGTTCGGTTAGGTTAACTTACCAAGTATTTCAACTTTTAAACTACATTAATAAGTTTTGTGTCCATACAGCAGAAGAGAAAGGAATTATGGGTCATAAATAAGAGGTTTATCCAACGATAAAAGACCTGACTTCATCTTCATTTTAAGCCTATACTCTACATACTTATCCTCAGGACTAAATCTAGGAGGATGAGGAACTATTAATTCTCCTCCACAAACAGGACATCTATCTCTTCTTAAAGTATATCTCCCGCACCTCACACACTTACGCATTAACCACCTCATTTTCTTTCACGCTCAAACCTGAACTCAACATTCAACTTCTTAGCTAGGGATTCTGCTGTTTGTATAGCCTCGCTTAATACCTTCTCCGCAGATTTATAATCAGGTGCTGTGATCTCTATTACGTAGCGCGGAGAGCCAAGTAGGAAGATTCTTCCTTTAATGTTTTGCCCATACTTGGTTAGTACTTCTTCCATCGCCGTTAATATTTTCTTTATTCTATCAACACCATCAGACTCATATGATCTTAGAAACATTATACCTCTTATTTTGACCATTTTTATCTTTATATGACGAAGTGCTTCATTGTGTAATGGCTCAATCCAATCCTCTGGTATACCTGCTTCTCTTAACGCGTCTGGTCCGCGAATAACTGCTTCTTCTAATCCAAGCAATGGGTCTCCATAGTAATCCTCTAGTTTCCATACTACTTCTCTATAAGCGTCTTCGATGCTCTTACCTATTTTCTCTGCAACAAGTTCTATTATTTTAGAAGCTTTTAAGTACCTCTTCCACCATAGCATTTTCTTTCTCTTCTCATTCTCTGGAACTTTCTTTAGTGATACATCAACTGTTTTTCTTCTGCGATTAACTCTTATCACTTTTACAACTATTTTCTGATCTTCTCTGAGAACATCTCGTATGTTCCTAACCCATCTTGATGCAACTTCGCTCCACGGCAAATATGCTTCCAAACCATTATATTCATCGAGGGTAACATATGCACCGTAGTCGAAGATCTTCTTAACTGTCGCTACGACATATTCTCCTACATCTGGGAGTTCTTTTCTCGGAATCGGCACACGGGACCACCCACATAAATGTTGTGATTAAAACATAAACAATTAGGAAAACTATTCATTTAGACTATTTATTCGTTAACTACTTTATAAATCGCTACCACATAATATACTTTATAAATATTGGTGCCTGTATCAACATCTTGTAAATACTGCATAGTCGCATTAACTAGTTTAAAGTGTCTTAAAGGCTTGATATCTTGAAGTGGAAGAGTTGATATTAGGTCATTCACGACGTTATAGCCCTTACTACGTAGAGCAAAGTAGAGCGTTTTCACACATAAAGAGTTCATCGACTTGCTTGTCCATGCAAGCGGTACTTCTGCAAAGTAATTAGCCCGGGTTAAGTCCAGGTAATCAGATATGGATTCATTAACTACCTTAGCATATAAGGGGATTCTGCCAACATCACCTATGGGTTGGAAAATAACTTCCGCACGGGTTAATCCAGTAGCTTTTCTTAAAACAATAGCTCTGCCTACATGTGCATACTTAACTGATTCATCGATACTCACTATTTCAGCAACAACCAAGTAAATGTCATTTATATCAGATGGGACAAATTTCTTTATCAAGGCATAACTAGTATCATCATCGCTCAGCATTATCCACGACAATATTCGTTGTCCACTTCTAGAACCCCTCATATCAGCAAATGTATGTGTTTTCTCGCCTAGGTGTCCAACTATCCAGTAACTATACCCCCAGTACCCTATAACTACTGATTCACCCGAGGAGTTCTCCTTTATAAAATCAAGAGCATTCAAAAAAGCACTTTGATTAATAGTAGTTATGTTTGACAAGAAACTGGGAGTGAAGTCTCCATAGAATACACTTGGATAACCCTGTGATAATGCATTAGCTGGTACAACATTAGCGATAACGCTTCCGACCAAGATCCAGAGAGCAACTATGACAAATACCACGCGATACCTGCCACTACTACTCCTGGTTAGAAAAGTAGCTACATCATATAGCCCATAAGCTATAAGTGGTACAATACCACTTATAGCGAAGACAGCTAGTGTTGGATCAAAGTATGCAGCTATAAGCCCAACAATAAATCCAGTCGCTGTTACAAATCCTAGGAGATTATTTCTTAAGTCTTTCAATATCTGGCTTCTTATTAATAGTATCAATCCAAAGAGAGACAATATACCTAAAATACCATAGTCTTCTACAGGGTTATACATATGGTAGTAATCTTCATAAACACCATACTTAGACATAAAGTCAAGTAAAGAAAGAGCTATTCCAGCACCAATAACATAGCCGATTACTGAACCAACTATTCTCCAAACAGATCTAACAAATATAGGCACAGATCCTGTTATCACTTTGTATTCAATAAGTCCAATAACTAAGTTGACAAGAAGTAAGACAGAAGCAAACACATGGTAAATAGTTAGATAAAACATTCCAGTAACAAAGTTTATTGGATAAGAAAATACTAATAATAATGCTCCAGCTATTAATGCTTCTTTAAAAATATTGCCCTTATAACATAACGCTGATAAGTAAATTGAATATAAAACCATTAGAATCCATGAACCTGGCCACATGATCCATAGAACTGAGAAAATTAAGGCAGAGACAATAACTAATATCTTACTCTTGCGGCTAAAACCTATTCCCATGATAACGAATAATGCTAGCCATAAAGCTTGCCCGATATATGCTCCGAAAATATTATATTTAAACCAGTAAATAAATGCAGGAGCAGTAGAGAAAAGTACACTAGCTAAACCAGCTACGATCCAGTTCCTCGATACAAGAAATGTTGAAACAAAAACTAGTAAGATGTATATAATTCCCATAAATAAGACCATATACCATGGAGAAACATTAAGAGTCAAAACAAATAGGTCAATCAATATAGGTGATAAATATAAATTCCTACCATCTATTAGTCTGAGATAAGTATCGTTATGCGGATCACCGCCACTCCTTAAATAATCTATTACATGTAAATGAAACCATGAAACCATGTCATCGGGGACATCCCTATAGGGAAGATTAATGTAGGATAAATACCCATAGAGTACCAAGCTAATAATTAATAAAACAATGCCACCAACAAGCACTAATTTATGACCAGGCATTGTATACTCCCTTAGTAGTACTACTCATTAGCTAGAATCAACAAATATTACATGTAGGAAATAAAACTATTTCCCAACACATCTTTAATAACAAATTAGTGAAGAAAAAACCAATCAATAACCTTAAAACACCATACGAAATAGTAATGTACTAAGAAGAGGGACTAACAAATGAGAAGGATCAAGAAAGAACTAGTAGGACATTTACTAGAATATGATTACTTGATCGAAAAAGCATCAAAGATCGTAATAGTGTTGGTGACTCTTTCAACAATAGCTATTATACCTGACTGGCCAAGAACACTGTATAATTACTCGGTGAACCCATATGCATACGGGCTCCAATACATAGGATTATCAATACTCGTAACCGTACTCGTATTAGTGAGCGCTTTAACAGCATTTGTAATACCACATTTATCACCGACATTTAGACCGACAGGATTTAGAAAAACAAGAGATAAAAGAATGCTTTCAATATACTTAACACTCACTAGCACACTATTGTCAATAGTCATACTCGGTTATATCTTACTAGAATATTATAGGTAAGAGATCACTCCTTTTCTAGAAACTCCTTATTAGCAATTAATGGAATACTAATTATATCAACATAACCAAGTAAACAGTAATTTAGAGCTTCATCAACACGGAGTAAGAGCAAATCATTCTTTCTCACACGTCTATCTCTAATATAAGAATCTTTCAAAACCCTAACCACTATTTTATCATCAACTCCAACTAGTAATCCAGCAAAAAACTTTGAGACTAAGTCTATTATGGATTTTATCTTATCATATAAAAAGTCATCAATGGATTCTCCAGATTTCTCGCCGCCTAACAAGTATTTAGAGATCCTTATCCTTGAAAGCATTTCAGCGTCTTTAAAGGAATGTTCAAGAACATTATAAAAATACTTTCTCGAAACAGGATCTACATATGGTAGGAGCTCCATCGAGTTCTTCATAAAAGAAACATATTCAGCTATTCTAGATGTTGGAATAGTTGTTATCTTTTTAGAAAAAAGCTCTTCCCTAACTAAGCGTATAAATGTATCATACATTCCTAACACCTACTCTGTCAATATTAACAAGTCTAGCCAACCCCTTAAAAACTAAGTAGAGTCCTAGACAAGCATCTATGTCGAAAGCTAGTCCTTTCTTTAAATTAACAACATTATCAAAAACTAGTAGACCAGAAATATCTATTAATGGCTTAATTCTAACAATGCCCTCCCATGGACAATACTCTAAGAAGTCAAACCTGCTAAAAGAATTAATATTGATCTTTTTGACTATAAGACCTGATTTACCGTTTATAGAGTTACCAAACCTAGATAATCTAGAAATGTCCATGGTGACTACAGCATCAATAGCTATTCTTAGATCATTAATTATTTCCTCTACCTCGTCTACGGGAACCTTTATGAAAGCACCTGTTTTTACACCAATGTTTTTCTCAACTACATATTTCAAGAGTCTCTTTCTTAAACCATATTCTCTCTGTGATAACAAGATATAGGGTTCTCGTTTACCTATAGGTGGAAATATCCTATGGAGTTCAAAACCTTCTAGTGAAATATATGTTGCTATTTCTCTTCTCTCATCACTTGTTAAACTCCATGCATCTTCGTCGAGGACTTTTACATGAAATCCTCTATTACCCGAGAAATATATCACTATATCCTTGAACCCGAACTCGTCTTTGAGAATACTGTATAGTTTCTTTGCATCAGTAAATGCTCTATCCAAACACCTTGATGATAATAAGGAATAAGCTAAGGGCTTCTCGCCACTCTCGGGACATTGGGATACTTTCTCTTCATATACTTTGTTTTCACTAATACAAATGTATAAGGTCTTATCGCATCCAGGATAATGGTCAGCATCTATATCAAATATTAGATCCGATCCTAGCCATCCCTTCATATCCATTTTATCAGCTGAAGGAGATTCATAATATGCTGAAGAATAGTACAAGTGTACAGGTGTTTTCTCCGATAATATATAGTTGTATAATACAGCTAGGCTCGGAAAACTCAAATGCCTAATATATACACCGTCTTCAAGACTCTGAACAGCTATTTCTCTCTTATGGATATATATTGGTTCTTCAAGTGGTTTTTTAGAATAGTACTCACGTATAAGTTTCTTCATTAATAAAAATTCTTTACTCAACTCTCGGCGCGACATAAAATACTAACCTTCCTCCATGAGGTAGTGTATAGTTTATCTTACATGGAACAGCTGTTGCAAATTCAAAGTCTAGTTCCTCGGCAGCCTGCGAAGCCCCAGAAATATCCGATAAATAATCAACGGTATAAATTGCTCTCGCATCTTCACTAGCCTCAAACTCTATTAAAGCACCATTATCAACGCTGAGCTCTATCTCGGCTTCAACAATATCTCCCGCAGCTTTCGCGATTATCTTCTGCTCATCCTTAACAGCTATGAACTCTATTGCATCACTTACTGGCTCAAGTTCCTTTACTATATCCCTAAATGTTGAGGGAAGCATTTTTGCTTTCACAGTAAAGGGTATTTTTAGTTCTGGGAGTTCTTCAGCAATAGTCTCTAAGCTAGGTATAATAAACATTCTAGTTCCTCTACCAATAAATATTATTGCTAATCTCCCTGCTTCAAGAGTTCTTAACTCTAATTCATCGCCTTTAACCGCTCTCCTCAGTATCTTGGTTAGATCCTCCATGTTTACTCCAACAGTTTCTTCTTTTTCAAACTCATACTCGATTAGTCCTTCTCGAGGAATATAGAAATCAACCATGACTATTCTAGACGGGTCTATTGCTTTCAACCTAATACCATCTTCTTGGATCTTATATGCTGCCTCATCAATAATTTTACCGATAGCACTCATAGCATAACGCCATGCTCTAGCATCAGCGAATCTAAGCCTCATAAAGTATACGCCTCCAAAACAATTATTCTTACAAGTAATAAATTATTGTGTCTAAAAGTAATAATTTTAATTCTTACAAAAATTCTATGCTTCCAGCATTGATAACAGAGATGCTGTGATTTCTTTAGCTCTTTTTATCAATGTTTTTGAAGAAATATAGGGTGGTGTAGAATAATACGCTAGGTGAAGTATATCGTTTAATTGATTGAGAAACCTCATAACAAGTTCTCGATCAACTTCTCCCTGTTTTGAAATATAATCCTTACTCATTCATATTCCCTCCATACATGACCGCATCTTCTGCATTTATAGAATCTTGTAGGGGGTTCGTCAGCTGCTCTTGTCTGTATAAACCAATAATAGGCTTCATGATAACCACACCTAGGACATGTAACCTCGCGTGTTATTGGTAATCCCCTCATTCTATCCTCTTCTGTTATCACGATAGTCTTCTCTTTTTCGCTATGTTCGATCTTCATGCTAAGCCTATAAGCTTTGAGATCTCTAGCAGTTGCTTTGATCTTGAACTTGCACCTAGTACAAACTAAGTAGTATTCATTACCTATTTTTTCAGGCCTCATTAAACCGCCGCATCGAGGACAAAATCTAGGCACCTTGATCACCGCATAAGCAATGTAATTTTATCTTGGGTATTCTTATTGAATAATTTTATTCCTTAATAACAATGCTTATTTTAGCACTTATAATATTCGTTTCCAATCTTGTACGTAATATAGCTTAAACATTTACTTATTTTCCATATGTTATGACAAAACATGCTCTTATACAATAAATAGACGGAACCTTCCATGATCTTTAGACCAGGGAAAAATATTGAATACTTGTTAGGATCGTTACAAATAATATAATATGATACCTCGTCTCTTGTTGCTAATTTATTGAATCCTATAACCGGGTTGAGAATCTCTTCTTCGCGAAATACTTTAATCTCTTCTAAAAATTTCTTCTATAAACCATGTATATATGAAAACCATTACCATAATAATAAACTAGAATCCTAGCTTCAGGTTTCATATTTTAGATTCAACCTCTTTCCTGAAATCTGCCAATATGTTCTTAATATTTGTAACAATCTCTGATAAGACTTCGCCTATATCAACTCCTTTCTCAACGGTTATTACTATCTCTAACCTGTTTTGAAGAGGATGTGGTATTCTGTAAGAAGCATATACTACTTTAGGATGCTTCATTGCTTCTTTTGCTATTAAATTACCTAAAGTATCGTCTTCGCCTGTGATCTCTATTACTATCTCGTTCTCAGCTTGTCTTGAAACCCTTAATTCCAAATATAATCACCTTATTCTCTTAATAGTATCCTACATTACAAATTCTTATACTCACTAATAAATTCATTTAAGGCTTTTCTCCATTCTTTCTTAATCCTATACTTTCCTTCCTCATCTTTATCCATTATTCCCATGAAATACGCCCTTGAAAGAACTTGTTCTGGATCCATTTTTAGCACAATAGATGATACAACGACAAAGTACTTAGAGGTAGTTCCTCTAACATCATACTTTATAGCATTGATTACTTCCCAGATCTTATTAACAATCTCCTCTATAAGCTCCGTAGGGGCATCTGTATATATTTCTGTCTTTTCTTGGTTTAGTCCTGCTTTATAACCTAGACGCTCAAGAATTTCAACAAGTACTATGGGCGGAAAAGTCTTACGCGTTTTCTCTACCAAATATGCTATCTTAATCCTTTTAATTCCTCCTCTCAGAGTTGTTATGGAAGATTTATAACTTGAAACAAGCCTTCGAATATATTCCCACGCATACTTAATATCTGTTTTATAACCATACATTGTAATATATAATCCGTCTTCCTCGATAGTTATATCAAGGTATTCAACGCTTGGAATCTTCTCCCTAATAAGCTCGGCTAACTTAAAACATTCTTCTCCTCTACAGGGTATGTAGAAAAAACGCTTGATTAAAGGCAAGTTATCACCGAAACAGATACATTACGCTTATTTTCCTGTTCTCAACGTTTCCACAAACAGGACAGATAAGCCTATTATCCCTCTTCCTCAATATCGCTCCACATTTACTGCAGAACGCAGCAATAACACCTAGACCTGGCTCCTTGGTAGTTAGCTGGTATGGCTGATAATTAGTTATAACCCTGGCTCTAATAACATCGCCTAGCCTAAATGCATCATACATGGTCTCTATGTATTCTGGACTAACCTGTGAAACATGTATTATTCCTGTAAAATCAGTTGATTTAGATGGTTTTTCTTCAATAGCATATATGTCTACAAACACGAGGTCTTCGGAAATTCCAGATATTATTCCTTCAACAATATCGCCTGCTCTAGGAACATATGGTTTTCCTTTCACATGGCGTACACTAATACTTCTCTTTACAATATCGATTAAGACCCTACCGACTAGCTGAGACCTTATGGTGCCTCTCTCATCAACGTATGCTCCAGGACCTGGAAAATATTCTTCTTCAACACCTATTTCGTCTCCTGGTGTTACCGGCATTCCCTGTCTCGACTTACTAGTAGTCATTGTCTCACACCTCTTTCCTAAAGACGTAAAAAACAGTTTTAACTCTATATACTTTCCTCCTATGTGTCTCGAACATCATAGGTATTTCGAAATCAATTATCTCTCTATGCACTATCTTAAATCCATTCGTTTCTGCAAGTTCTTTAACTAATGTATCTAGTCTCTGTGAAAACTTATGAATAGTGTATATTGAAGAAGCTATTTTAAAAGCCTTGTCCAAAAACAATAAGTCTAGGCCTCTATTCTTTTTATATACTCCAAAAGGTGGATTCATCACAACCGTATCAACTTGGTTAAAAACAAGTTCTCTTACATCAGTATTTATAAGCACATATTTACCGCAGAATCGCTCATTGTATAAAGACATATTCTTATTAGCATATAGTAATATGTTATCGTCAAGATCGATTCCTATCACAAGCTTAGCTCCTAGGACTAATGCTGCGTAACCGAAACGAAAACCTCCACATCCAAGATCAAGTACTATTTTATCTTGAATGTCTCCTTTCATAAATGCATGCCAAATAATATGCGCCACGATCCACGAAGGTGTTTCGTATTGTTCTAATTCTCTTCTCGGAAAAGGATACCTAGGTAGATTCTCTAGGAGTAGCTCAAGAGATTTCTTATCCATGTAAAACACCATATAAATACATTATCAATCAATATGCATGCAATGTTTTTTAAGAAAGATATTTGAAGTTACTAATCAAAATATACCTTTGACAAAATATATTATTTCGGTGAAGGGGTTGGATGGAATAACAGGTGGAGATATTATAGGTTTATTGTTTTGGCTAATATTCCTATATATTATACTCCATCCACAGCTACAATACAAATCTCTACAAAACGCTAGGCTGAGAATAATACGTGCCATGGAGAAGAAATACGGGTGGAGAGTAATCACAATGATTCATAGACAAGAAAAAATAGGGTTCCTCGGAATACCAATGTACAGATTCATAGACATAGAAGACTCCGAAGCAATATTAAGAGCTATAAGGAGTACTCCCCCAGAACAACCAATAGCACTAATCCTACACACACCTGGTGGACTCGTACTAGCAGCTTCCCAGATAGCCATGGCACTGAAAAGACATAAAGGAAAGAAAATAGTTATTATTCCACATTACGCTATGAGCGGGGGAACATTAATTGCCTTAGCGGCTGATGAGATAATAATGGATCCAGACGCTGTTCTCGGACCGCTAGATCCACAACTTCAAACACCCAAGGGAGCGTTTCCAGCACCAAGCTTGATCAAAGTAGCTAAAATGAAAGGAGATAAAGCATCAGATGATATCTTAATCTATGCAGACATAGCCGAGAAAGCACTTACCGAGATCCAAAACACTATCAGATACTTATTAAAAGACAAGCTTCCAGAAGAAAAAGTAGAAGAAATCACAAAGAAACTAACTGAAGGCTATTATACACATGACTATCCAATAACCGTTGAAGAAGCAAAGAAAATGGGATTACCAGTATCAACAAATGTTCCACCAGAAGTATACGCCTTAATGGAACTCTACCCGCAAGCAATACAACAAAGACCCGGAATAGAATATATCCCTCGCCCACACATACCTTACTATCACCAGAAAAGAACTGAAGGCAAATAATAATCAATTATTTTTATTTTACCATGGAAACACGTATTGTCTAATATTATTCAAAATCATTAAATACTCTCCAGGAGTTAGGACAGGCTTATAGAAACTAGTTATGTCATCAACGGGTATTCTAGGACAACTAGTCACCACATAGAAATCGAGATTAAAAGCATTATCAATAGAAACTAGTCTATCTTCATTCACATAATCCGAGACAATTAAATATGGTTCAAATCCTTTCTCTTTACTCAATCTATACAAATATTTAACCAGTCTATCTCGATACTGTCCAGGTGATACACCAATTATTAATCCTACTCTCCTATAGTTATTATTCCTCACATGCTCTACTAAATACAAGCGCTTAGCATATGTTTTAACAGCATCTTTCGTAAAGTCTATAACTTTACCAGAGTAGGGATCATATATTATTATTGGTTTACGAGAAACAAGGTATGCACCAAGAGCGTGAAAACGCCCTCCAGAAACAGTAAGTACAGCGTCGATTTTATCAATAATACTGATCAAAGCACTATACTCACAACCCAGAACTTGGCCAGGAAACATTTGATTATACGCTGATTTACCAATATAGGTTCTAATCCCTCTTGACTCTAAGAATTCTCTTATCTTGCCAAGGATCTTTACGTGCTGAATAGATGCAATTAAACCTATTCTTTTAAAATTCTTACTAAAAATTGTTTGATATATTTCCTCTAACTCTTCTAGCTGAGGAGTTCTCATATAAAAAGCTGGTATATAGAGTATTTTCTTCCCAATACTTGTGGATATTAATGGGTATTCGTTATGACCTATGTGAATAATTATATCAGGCTTAATAAGTTCTAACTCCCCCACGGAAATATAACAAGAACCATAAGACGGGCTAGAGGAAAAATAGAGTTCAACAAATAACTCTTTTGATAGGAAATATTCTCTTATACAATCATAAAGCTTTTTCAAACCATCAGGAGCTGTTAAAAGTATCTTCTTAACGCCACGAACAGCTTCTAAGAGAGCATTATAGTCTATTTCGTATAATTCACAAATACTATCTCTGCCCATGTTTGACCCGTCTCTATTAATTTAGGCTTAAATAACCCTACTATTTTACACATAGAAAGAATAGTTCTATGTATTATATTTTATGTTTTAGCAACAAAACTATTGTGCCATATTGGGAGAAATTTATATCGGTTTAAGACCTGGTTTTAAGGGTTTGAACACTATTCTCGCTGGCAATGGTAGTTTTGAAGCTGCTCTTCTCAATGCTTCTTTAGCATGCTCCACATGTTCTTTCTTAATCCTAACCTCCATAACTACTGTTCCGGGATAGACACGTGCTGCTGTCCCTATTGGTTTGCCAAATGCTTGTCTCATACCGTCTTGTAGACGGTCTGCACCAGCGAAAGCCATCATTTTGTTTTCTCTGAGTACGTGGTGGGGATAAACTCTTATTTTTAAGAAGTAGTTCTGATCACCTACACTTGTGCTTAGATATTTGTTTGCCATTACACGTGCTGCTTCTAGTGCATTATGCCTTATTTGTCCTGCCTCAATCATTACTAGTTCTGCCACGTAGTCATAGTCACCGTGTATGTTACCCATCTCAAACTTGACTATTTTTGGCTGTGGAACACCGGGTATGTATTCTCTCCTAGTGTATGGTGGTCCACTGAAATGTGTATAACACCTAGCCGGTCTGAGCGGCAAAGCATTCACCTCATAAACATAGCGTGGTTCTCAAACCTCTTTTCCTTAATAATCTTTTTTAAACTTATCTATTTTTCCAGAACCATTATTCTAGGATATAAGCTTCCATGATAAACTACTCGTTCATGTATAATTTTGAAACCTGCTCTTTTGGCTATTTTGTATACATAATTATATTCCGTAGTTATAATAGTCAAATGTCCTCCTTCCCGAAGTGCTTTGTAAGAGGCTTCTAAGAACTTATTATAGAGCTTCCTTATAGATGATGGATCGCCATATCTAATTCCGTACGGTGGATTAGATACAATATGATCAACATTATCTATTACTTCATTAAGCCTTGTAGCATCCCATACACCAAAAAATACCCTCTTATAGACTCCTGCCGCATATGCGTTCATTTTTGCTCCTCTTATGTGTCTTGGATTCTGATCATAGCCGAAGATATGTGCATCTTCATGTATTAGTGCTGCTTCTATAGGTATTGTACCACCTCCACACATGGGGTCAACTATTATATCTTTGTCTCGCGTACCTGATATCGTTAACATGGCATATGCAAGAGTTGGTTTAAGCGCGGCTGGATGATCATATATTCTATATCCCCGTCTATGCATGCTCCACGGCCCTGTTAGAGAAACGCCTATGTATATCTTATTGTCCTTAACAAAGACATGGACTATCACGTTAGGAGTTCTAAGATTAACGACTGGTTTCCTACCAGTTTTTGACTCAACAATTCTTATAACTAGTTCACCGACAAGCCTCGATACATCAATAGATGTGAACTCATGTTCACCAACACGCTCTGTATCCACCGCGAAAGTGGTATACGGGGTTACATAATAATGTATATCTTTTAGCCCCTCAATGATCTCGTTTTTAAGCTTCAATAAGTCCTCGTGCTTCTTTCCAATCAATCCTTTCCACATCAACAAGAATGCACGATTAATGCTTCTCAACCTATATATTGCTTCCCACGATACATTATATTCTAATTTATGATAAATATGCCCACTGAGACGTGAATACTCTACATTACCTCCAAGTTCTGCTTTAATCTCTTCCGCAGCAATGTCTTCGATTCCTGGATTAACAGTATATATAAGCTCCATAATAACAACGCTCTCCAAATTATTATATATACAGAAATAACTAATTCAAAAAACATACAAAAATATACTTAATCACCACGAGAATAAGGATTATTACGGGGAAACTATTTCAATGAAAATATAGAGTAAGCGGGGGTGCCCGAGCCCGGCTAAAGGGGGCGGACTCAAGACGGGTGCTTTTGCCCAGGGGAGATCCGCTGGCGTAGGCCTGCGTGGGTTCAAATCCCACCCCCCGCACCATACTTCTTCGTAACAAAACTTGTTAAATCAATGGAGTGATTAATATACTGTATAATCATTATATAATAATGTTATACTACTATTGGGTGATGAAAACGTATCCTCCATGTGAAGTAATTGGAAAGAAAATACTGCCATTGATAAGATCATATGTTGCAAGAGAGCTCATAGAGAAGTACAAGTTCACACAAATGGAAGTTGCTAAAAAACTAGGAATAACACAAGCAGCTGTAAGTCAATACCTCCATCATAAGAGAGGGGCAAAATCTATGGAAGAATT
>Ga0256842_1002224_pt1 | contig 14258 bp, 16 predicted proteins | sample 4559240metaG_FD_185973 | JGI IMG/M metagenome (GOLD analysis project Ga0256842, IMG submission 185973) | Hydrothermal vent microbial communities from Guaymas Basin, Mexico - 4559-240 | ecosystem: Environmental > Aquatic > Marine > Hydrothermal vents | place: Mexico: Guaymas Basin | collected...
TAATTTGGTACATCTTTTCTAACTTTCGATCCAAAAAAGTAAACTTTTTTATATCTTCGTTCTCAAAGATGAACTACGTTTAGAAGGGCATTGTGTGCAATGCGAAGGTATTTTAATATGAAGAATAAATGGAGATTTTAATAATACTACTAATTGCATTAGGATTGTCAATTGATTCGTTTGCTGTTTCAGTTGCAAAAGGATTATCAATTAAAAATATATCTTTAATCGATAAATTTAAAATTGCCTCTTCATTATCAATATTTCAAGCTTTAATGCCATTAATTGGATGGTATGCCGGAATAGGAATATCAGAATATATAAAAACCTTTGATCATTGGATTGCATTTGTTCTTTTAGTATTTATTGGTTTGAAAATGATTTATGAAAGTTTTTCAAAGAATGAACTCAAAGAAAATAATACAATAAAGACATCTACATTAATAGCGCAATCTATTGCAACAAGTATAGATGCTCTTGCAGTAGGTATAAGCTTTGCCCTATTAAATATTGAAATAATGATTCCTGTATTAATTATAGGAATAGTCACATTTCTTGCTTCAATTATAGGTTTGCAATTAGGGAAATATATCGGAATCCGCTTTGGAAAATATATTGAAGTTTTTGGAGGGCTTGTCTTGATAGGTATTGGTGTAAAAATTCTAATTGAACACATCTATTTTTAACATCTTTTTAGCAAAATCCCTATTTGTAGGTATTGTTAGTTAATCTCGAACATTAGATCTTTGTTTTTATTAATTCTAAATAAAGATAAAGAGATGAGATTATATTTATTAGGCATTTTTATCATAAGTTCAGTTATGGTAATTGCACAGGGAAATGACAGTATTGTAAGATATGAAAATACTGCAGATAAATTATTGAAAAATAATAAAGGGTTTACCATTGGTGGTTATGGACAGTTAGATTATAACCAACCTATTAGCTCTACAACACTGAACAGCGGCACATTAGATGTGCATAGATTAGTAATGTTGTTTGGTTATAATTTTAATGAGCGTTTAAAATTTGTATCGGAAATTGAATACGAACACGTTAAAGAAGTCTATGTTGAGCAGGCTTTTTTACAATACAAACTAAATAATTACATTAATTTAAGAGGAGGATTAATGCTAATCCCAATGGGGATAATTAACGAATATCACGAACCTCCAACATTTAATGGAGTAGAACGCCCGATGGTTGATAAATATATTGCCCCAACTACTTGGCGAGAATTAGGATTGGGTATATCTGGTAATATAATAGAAGCATCATTAAAATATCAACTATATGTTGTGAATGGATTTAATGGTTATGATGGTAACGCGAATTTGAATGGAAAGAATGGCTTACGAAAGGGACGACAGAAAGGAGCCGATTCGTATATAAGTTCTCCTAATTTTACAGGAAAGGTAGAATATTATGGTATCCGAGGTTTAAATATTGGCTTGTCCGGTTATTTCGGAAAAACCCAATCAACAGCATATGATAAGCTTGAAAAAAGTGATGATATTGCAATTAAATCTGCTGATTCAACTGTTGTTGGTGTATCTATGGTAGGTTTAGATTTGCGCTATCAGTTAAAAGGATTGGCTTTAAGAGGTCAACTGATTTATAGTTCACTCGATAATACAACTGCTTATAATCAGAAATTATCAAGCGATTTAGGAAGCGAAATGATAGGATATTATGCCGAAGTTGCATACGATGTATTTAGCTTAACTGATAAGTTTAAAAGTCAATTAATCCCTTTTATTCGTTACGAAGTTTACGATACACATTCTAATGTGGAAGATAATATTGTAAAAAATGATGCATATTATAATACATATATTACTGCTGGTATATCGTGGAAAATAACACCTAAGGTTGTTGTTAAATCCGATTATCAGTTCTACAAATCAAACAGTGATAATGAATATTCTCAAATGTTTAATGCCGGAATTGGTTTAATGTTTTAATATGAAAGTATTCTTTTCAATAATTACAATAGTTTTACATCTTGTTGGTTTTAGCCAGCAAGATGTAAACTATCAACATAAAAAGATTAGTAAATTCATTAAAAAAACCTACAATATTGATGAGTTTAGTCTAAAAGAAATCCAAAATAATAATCAATTAAACGGTAAGCTATTTATTATAAAAACTGCTACTGACAGCTTTTCGACTGTGTATATTGGAAGAGTTAATAGTTGCAGAGCCGATGGTTGTTCAATTGATAATAATTCAACTAATAAAAGCTTTGAGTATTTTGATTATATAATAGCTTTTAATAAAGACAAGCAAATAATAAATATAAAAGTTTATAATTATCAAGCAACTCACGGACAGGAGATAACTGCAAAATCTTGGTTAAAACAGTTTATACATAAAGAGAATCAAGTAGCTTTTAGTGTAAATAAAAATATTGATGCAATATCGGGAGCAACTATATCTGTTTATGCAATTACAAATGATGTGAATATGATAAATGAATATTTGAGAGTAAACTTAGAAAATAACAAGTAAGCACTTCACACAACAAATGCTTATATTCATACGCTCATTAATGTCCAGCCAAAAACACACTAGGTCCTTATGCACAAAAGGAAGCAGGGTTGATTTGTGAGATATTAAAAGGTCTTGAATGGACACCAAACGACACTTTTGTTACACCTTTTGTTTTACCATTTCATAGTTTTTTTTCACTACATTTGTCGAGTAAATTAATTAAATATTTATTCAAATGGCAAGTGTAAAAATAATATTGAGAAAAGATAAAATAAATAAGAATACTGGTTTAGCACCTTTATATATTAGAATTATTAAAGATAGAAAAAGCAAGTTTATTTCATTGGGTATTAAAGTTGAACCCAAATATTGGAATGAAGAAAAAATGAGTATTAAGAAAGGTGCAACAAATTATCAAGAGTTGAATAACTTCATAATTCAGAAACGTGCAGAAGCTGAAAAAGCATCTATTGAGATAGAAATAAACGGAGGTGCAACAACTAAGAAAATTAAAGACCAAATTGTAGGAAGGAAGCCAAAAAACTTCTTTACATATGCCGATAAGAAAATATTAGAATTAAAATACTCATTATCTCCAAGCACTTATTCAACTTATAAATGCTATGTAGATAAGTTAGCTAAATACAAAGGTAGTAGAGATTTGTCATTTAATGAAATTGATATAAATTTTGTTAAAGATTATGAAAATCACCTTTATAAAATTGGAAACAAAGCTGCAACAGTTGAATATACATTTAGAGTTGTCAAGATTATGTTTAATCACGCAATTAACGAAGGTGTTATTGGTTCAGAGAAATACCCATTTAAAAACTATCGTTTTAAGGTTCCAAAGCCAATTAAGAATTATCTTAACGAAGAACAATTTAAGGCTGTTCTTGATTATAAAGAACGACCATTTGCAAATTCTGACATCTATTATGATATGTTTATTTTTGTAAGTTATGCAGGAGGACTCAGATTTTTTGATGTGCTTGAATTAAAATGGAACAATTATATAGAACAAGAAAGTCGCATTGTAAAAGTCATTCGAAAATCTAAAAGAAAACATCAATTTAAACTTCCTAAGAAAGCAATAGAAATTATTGAAAAATACAAGAATCCGAATGATAATCAAACTGATTACATCTTCCCTCTTCTTAGAAACAATTACGACTATACTATTGCCCCTGAAATTATCTATACAGAAAAAAATAAATGGGGACGAAAAGTTAATAAATTACTAATTAGAATTGGAGAGGATGTTGAATTACCTTTTAAATTAACATTCCATACAAGCCGACATACTTTTGCAACAAGAGCCTTAAATAAAGGAATGAGAATTGAACACGTTTCTAAGATTTTAGACCATACAGACATAAGTATTACCCAAGTTTATGCAAAAATAATAAATAAGGAACTTGATAAAGCAATGGATATTATGGATGATTAAAATGTTAAATTATCAAAATTTCTTGCATAATAAAATAATAATCTATTTCTTTAAACTTTAGAACATAAATAGTCAGATTATATAAATCTATTTATTATGGCATCAGAAGATACAAGAGATAAAATATTAAGTGTGGCAAATAAGCTTTTTAGTCGATTTGGCTTCCATAAAACATCTATGGACGAAATTGCGAAGATTGCAAGGAAAGCTAAAGGTTCGCTCTATTACCATTTTGCAAGCAAAGAAGATTTATTTACGGAAATTGTAAATAAAGAGATTGTAAGCCTAAAAAATCAATTATCAATTATTGTAGAAGATACCGATTTAAGTGCATCTGGAAAGATGAAGAAATATCTTACTAAAAGAATGGAAGTGCTAAATGATGCAGCAAACTATCACGAAACAATTAAAGCAGATTTCTTTGAACATTTCGATTTTATTGATGAGATAAGAAGTGAATTAGATAATTGGGAAAAAGAGAACTTAAAAAAGATAATTCAACAAGGTGTTGACTCAAATGAATTTTCCCCTATTCAAGATATGGAGGTTTTGTTAGATATGTTTATTATGGTATTAAAAGGGCTTGAAATTCCGTTCTTTTTACAAAATAAATATAATAAATATTCTCCTTACTTTGAAGGGCTGATGGGTATATTAACCAAGGGTCTATCTGCCTAATTTTTTTAATTAAAACTGACCACAAAACATAAATAGTACAAAAACATTAGTTAAATGAAAGACGCTCTAAAAAATATATTTTTCAAAATATGGTATTGGTATATAAGCACCATAGATAAGAACGCAGAAATCATATTTATGAATTATGGCTATTCATCTAAATCTATTAAAATAGAATTAGACAAAGAAGATGTGCCTAATAGATATTCTATACAACTATACCATCATACAGCAACAGGTGTAGATGTAAAAGGTAAAGATATTTTGGAAGTTGGTTGTGGTAGAGGTGGTGGATTGTCATATGTTAATCGCTACCTATCACCAAAAAATGTTACAGGTGTTGATTTGAATAAAAAAGCAATACAATTTTGTAATAAGCATTATAAAGGAACTAATAATATCTTTGTTCAAGCAGATGCTCAAAAACTACCTTTTGCAGATAATTCTTTTGATGTTGTTTTAAATGTAGAGTCATCGCATCGTTACCCAGATGTTGATGTTTTTCTTAATGAAGTTTATAGAGTATTAAAACCTGATGGTGTTTTATTATTAACTGATTTTAGACAAAAGAAGGATATAGAATTACTTGATAGGCAAATTAAAATTTCACTATTTGAATTTTTAAAAAAAGAAAATATCACGAACGAAGTTGTAGAGGCCTTAACGTTTGCTACGCCTGACCGAAAAGTGTTAATCGAAAAGATGGTGCCTTCATTCTTACAGGATTTAGCTCATAATTTTGCTGCAACAGAAGGGTCGACAACATATAAACGATTTGTTAATCGCTATTTTGAGTATGTAAATTATGTATTAATAAAGTAAATATGAGAATTATATCAACTAACATATTAAGAATTCTTGGTTGGAAAACATCTGGAAATTTTCCTTTGTTAACTAAATCAGTAATAATATTTGCACCACACACAAGCTATTGGGATGGGTTTTATGGTAAGCTGTTTTTAATGCAATTTGGTATAAACTATAAGTTCTTGTCAAAGAAAGAGTTTTTTAAATTTCCATTAAATATTTTTTTTAAACTTTTTGGTTCTATACCTGTTTCTAAAAACAAAGAATTTATTAACGACGTAACAGAATTATTTAAGAATCATAGCGAACTACATATTGTGCTTTCTCCAGAGGGGCAGTTAGCAAAAACAGACCATTGGAAGAAAGGGTTCTATTATATGGCAAAAAGTGCAAATGTGCCAATAGTGGTAGGTTTTATAGATTATAAGAAAAAAGAAATGGGTTTTAAAGGTGTATTACAAGATACTGCTGACATGAGAAAGACTATTACAGAAATATGTGATATGTATAAAGATGTAAAAGGTAAATATCCACAAGATTTTGCTTTGGATAAAAGGTATTGCTAATTTTTTTAAATAGAACTGACTAAAAAACAATAAAAGTATAAGAATGTATAAATTTTTGTCTGAAAATATTATTTCTAAAATTAATTTCAATAAAACCATTATCCTTGTTCAATACGGATATACTAATGGACAGATTATAACCGAAGTTTTGGAAAAGATGAATGATGATAGTCTGCTTTTTGTATTCGAAACAGATAATAAAAAGGTGACTGATTTATTGCAATTGCAAGATAAACGCCTACGGATATACGATGCAGATGCTTATAGTGCTAAATCGATTTTAGAGAAACAAGGGTATTTAGGAAAGGTAGATTGTATCATTTCTACAGTAGGATTCAGTTTTTTTGATAGTAGAAAAACGAGACGAATTGTTTTTAAATCCTATGCACTACTCAAGGAAGGCGGTATGCTTTTTACCAATAAATATTCATTATTAATTTATTACACTATTAAGCATCGATTTATTGAAACAAAAATAAAATTCAAGCCAATAAGCTTTTCTCTAATATTTATTATCAAAGGAATAAAATAATGAAAACATTATCAGGTAAAATATTAAAACTTTTTGGGTGGGAAATAGTAGGTAAATTCCCCGATATAAAAAAAAGTGTGGTTGTAATTGCCCCACATACAAGCAATTGGGATATTATTTTAGGCAAAATGTTTATGAACGAAATGGGGGTAAAAAATATAGTTCTGGTAAAAAAGGAATTGTTTTTTTTTCCGATGAATATAATAATGAAAATATTTGGGACCTTACCTGTTGACCGATACAATAAGGATAACTCTATTATTTATCAATCTGTAGACTACATAAAAAGCAACTCAGAATTTAATCTTGTTATTGCCGCAGAGGGCACCAGACAAAAAATAGCTATGTGGAAAAAAGGTTTTTTCTACATAGCTCAAAAAGCAAAGGTACCTATTGTTGTGGGATATTTAGATTATAAAAATAAAAAATTAGGTATTAAAACTACAATATATAATACAGATAATGTTAAAAATACAATGATAGAAATAAATGAAATTTTCAGAAATGCACATGCTAAATTCCCTGATAATTTCATATTAGATAAAAGATATTCTTAAATAATTAATTATTAAAACTAAAGAATGGAACTATTAATAATAGAAATAATAAGCAAGTTGTCGGATATAGATACATCAGAAATCAATAATGAATCTGAATTTAAAGATTTAGGTTTCGATAATCTAGATATGGCTGAATTAGTAATGAATATTGAAGATAGATTATGTATTACGGCGGGTGAGCGTATGTATTATGCTAAAACAGTAGCCGAATTAATTGAACAAATAGAAGAATTAAATATCACAGTAAAGTAAAAGACTATATGAGTAAAATGTTTATAAATATAATTACACATTACTTTGTAGATATAATAAATAGACCTAAAAATAATTCACTCAAAAAAGATGTTAAATTTTCAAAAAAAACTTGCATACAATAAAAATAATATATTTCTTTGCAGACTAAAGTACAGAAATAGTCGAATAGTATTTAATTAGATAGTGATGGAAGACATTGATATTAAAAATAGAATAATTGAAGAAGCACAAAATATCTTTAAGAGGTATGGTTTCCGAAAATCTACTATGGACGAGATTGCCACAGCAGCAGGAAAAGGCAAAAGCACTTTGTATCATTATTTTAAAAGTAAAGACGAAGTATTCGCTGCTGTAGTAGAAAAAGAAGGTAATACGATGTTCGTAGAGTTGAATAAAATAATAACGGCAAATATTGATTGTAAATCAAAATTAAAAAAATACATTATTACTAGGATGGATATAATAAACCAACTTGCAAACTTATATTCAGCCATTAAATCTGATTATTTTAATCATTTTACTTTTATTCAAAAATACAGAACAAAATATGATGAAAACGAGGTGTTATTTATAGAACAGATTTTACAGGACGGTATTTATAAAAAAGAATTTAATATTAACGAGAGTGAAGCAAAATCTTATGCATATGGGATAGCAACAGCCTTAAAAGGTTTAGAAATTCCTTTTTTTATAGAAAATAAGTATTCGGAAGTAAACAGTCGTTTAGACAGTATGCTTAATATTTTAATATACGGTTTGGCTTGTAAAGATACAGAGTGATGAAAAAATTTAACATAAGCCCGATCAAAACACCAATACAGTCGGGTTGAATTATTAAAACGATGGTAAAAAAGATAATATTTATAATGGTTTTTGTTTTAGTTAGTGTAGTTGTGTTTGCACAACAAAATATATTAACAGTAAACATAACAGGTATAGAAAGTGTTAAGGGTGATATTTACGTGTATCTATATACTTCTGAAGAAGGATTTCCTATTGAAATATCAAAAGCAAGCAAATTTGAAAAAATAAAGCTTACTAAAAACAATACAAGCGTATATTTTAAATTTTTAAAATCGGGAACTTATGCTGTATCAGTTTATCAAGATATAGATAAAAACGGAGAAATAAATCAAAATTTCTTAGGAATACCAAAAGAACCTGTAGGTGTATCAAATAATGCAGAAGGCTTTATGGGAGCTCCAAAATACGAAGATGCAAAATTTAGTCTGAATGCAAATAAATCTATCAATATAAAATTGAGCGAACAATAATTTTTTTTGAATAAAACTGACTATAAAACAATAAAAGTATAAATAAATAAATTTTTTAAATATGAACAGATTAGCAGAATTAATAGTAAAACTAAAATGGCCAATAATATTGGCGGTAGTTGCATTAACTGTATTTTTTGGTATGCAGTTAAAAAACATAAGCATCAATTCAGATGTGTTAAGCTCACTACCCGATGATGACCCCATAGCAAAACTATATAAAAATGTTGGGGATAAATATGGTGGTAATGCAATGGGAATGGTTGTTTTAGAAACTGATGATGTTTTTAAAACCGAAGTATTAGAACACGTAAAACAAATTACCGATAGTTTAAAAATTACCGACGGTATTTCTACTGTAACAAGTCTTACCGATATAATTGATATAAAATCAACCGAATTTGGTTTGGAAATAGGAAAACTGGTTGATGAATATGAATTGCCACAAACACAAAATGAATTAGATAGTTTAAAAGCCTATGTAAATTCTAAAGATATGTATAGTGGCTCCATTGTTAGCGAAGATGGCACTGCCACTTTAATAATGTTTACTCTACTCGATGATGCTGACAAGCAAGCCGTTGCTGCAGATGTAAAAAATAAAGTAGAGCAAATAAACCTTCCAGAAAAAGTATATTACGGAGGTCTGCCAATGATGATGAACGATGTAGCAGATTTAATAATGGCTGACATAACTTATCTGCTACCGATTGTGTTTTTATTAATTGCCTTTATATTGTTTTTAAGTTTTAAATCGGCAAGAGGTGTTATAATGCCATTACTAACAGCAGGTATTTCTGTTGTTTGGACTTTGGGATTAATGCAAGTATTAGGTTACCAACTAACTATGATTTCTAATAACATTCCAATCATACTTTTAGCTGTTGGTAGCGCCTATACCATTCACGTTTTAAATAGGCTTAACCAAACTTTCGACAAAGATAGAAAGAAGGCAATAATAACAGCAATGGCTTATATATTTATACCTGTAATTTTGGCAGCAGTAACCACCGCTATCGGCTTTGTATCATTCGTATTCGGAGCATATTTAACCATGATTCGTGATTTCGGAATATTTACTTCACTGGGAACTTTGTTTGCACTTATGTTATCACTATTCTTTGTGCCTGCGGTTATATCTGCATTAGCTTTACATAAAAAGAATGTTAGCAAAGAACAATATAACAATACTCAAAAAAACAACTTTTTATCAAATAAAATACTGCGTCCATTAGTAAACCTCTTGTTTCATCACCCTAAATATACTCTAATCGCATGGGGGGCATTAATAGCATTGAGTATTGGCGGTATGTTTTTAATAACTACCAGTGTAAATATGAATGAGTATTTTAAAGAGGATAATCCAACCAGAGTATCAGAAGATGTGATGCAAGAAAAATTTGGTGGTTCTCAACCTGTATTTGTAGTTTTTAAAGGCGACATACAAAGTCCGGAAGTTTTAAATATGATGATTAAAACCGAAGACTATATGGAACAATACCCTGAAATATCGACTACCCAATCTATTGCCGATTTAGTAGAAGAAATGAATAATGCAATGGGTGAGGGCAAGAAAATACCAACTTCTAAAGAAAAAATTGAGCAATTATGGTTTTTATTAGACGGACAAGATATTTTATCTCAGCTTATTACCGATGAGCTTGATGAAGGAATAATTCAGTCTAAATTTGCCTCATCAGACAGTAAAGAAATGAGTGATTTTGTAGATTATATGGATAAATATATAACAGAAAACTCTACAGAAGATTGTCAAATATCAATAACAGGAATGCCTTCGGTTTATGTAAGAATGAGCGAGAGTTTATTATCCAGTCAGGCAAGTAGCTTAATCATAGCCATATTAATGGTTCTTATTATAGTAGGGCTAATGTTACGGTCTTTCTCAAAAGGTGTTTATGCCACAATTCCAATTATAGCAACCATTGCCATTTTATTTGGTTTTATGGGTTATGTAGGTATCTCATTAGATATTGCAACAGTGCTTGTTGCAAGTATTGCTCTTGGTATCGGTATCGATTATTCCATACACGTAATTACACATTTTAATCATTCAATGAAAGAAACAGGCGATATTAACAAAGCCTTGGAAGACACGATAATGGTTAGTGGAAAAGCTATTGTAATAAATGTAGTTTCTGTAGCCGCAGGATTTTTGGTATTGTTATTCTCACAAATGGTTCCTTTACAAAATTTTGGTCTGTTGGTAGCTTTAAGCATGATAGGTTCAGGGTTAGGAGCCTTAACACTATTGCCTGTGATATTAATATTGACAAATAGAAAAAAGCAAATAACAGTAAAATAAATTAATTTATAAACATTTAAAATTTAGAAAAATGAAAACAGTAAAATTTTCAGTATTAGTAAGTGCATTATTCCTTTTAATTGGATTTAATGCCAATGCACAAGATGGAAACACCATTCTTAAAAAATTGGACGAAGTAATGTATTCTCCTAAAGACATGACAGGTAACACGCAGATTATCTTAATAGATAAAGCAGGTAAAAAGAAAACTCGTGAGGCAACGACCATTCAAAAAGGAACAGATAAAAGATTGTTTAGGTTTACAGCCCCATCTTCACAAGCAGGAATTGCAACCTTGTCTTTGCCAAACGATGTAATGTATTTATATATGCCTGCATTTGGTAAAGAACGCAGAATATCATCCTCTGTAAAATCATCAAAATTTGCAGGAACCGATTTTGCTTACGAAGATATGGAAGCCAAATTATTTGTTGAGAAATATACTGCAAAGTTATTAAAAACAGAAGGTAATTTATTAGTGGTTGAATTAAAACCAACATCTAAAAAGTCTTCTTATTCAAAAGTTATCGTGAAATTAGATAAAATCAATTACTATCCTACCTATATGGAATTTTACGATAAAGGGAATAAAAAAATAAAAGAAGCGACCTATAAATTTGAGAAAATTGGCAAATATTGGAATGCTAAAGAAATAAATATGGTCGATTTAAAGAAGAATCATAAAACCATAATGAAAATGTCTGACATTAAATACGACACAGGTTTAACTGATGATGACTTTACAGTAAGAAAGTTAAAGCAATAAATAAATTATGGAGGAGGGGAACGATCAGTCTATTAGGAACAGATTTATTTTTTTAGTTAATAATGCCCTCCTCTTATTTTAAATTTCAGATAAAAATTATGACAAATAAAGTTAACTTGTACGAAAGCAAGTCGTTTAAGAACATTGATTATACAGAAAAAAGATTAAGAGATACTGAGTTCTATAAATGCGAATTTGTGAGTTGTGTTTTTTCAAAAAGTGACCTTATTGATATTAGTTTTGAAGATTGCACTTTTGAAAATTGCGATTTTTCGATGACAAAAATACGAGGGACAGGTTTTAGAAATGCAATATTTAAGGGGTGCAAGATTTTAGGAGTCGACTTTTCGGAATGTGACAAATTTTCGTTCTCTTTTTCATTTTATAATTGTCATTTAGATTATTCTACATTTTTCGGCACAAAATTATTGAAAACAAGGTTTGAAAAGTGCTCTTTACAAGAGACAGATTTTTCTGAAGTTAATTTATCTAGCTCAGTATTTTCTGATTGTGATTTAACAGGTGCTATATTTTCAAATACAATATTAGAAAAAGTAGATTTCAGAACTGCAAATAATTATTCAATAGACCCTGATTATAATAGATTAAAGAAAGCAAAATTTTCTGCATTAAATCTTGAGGGTTTATTGTATAAATATCAATTAGATATTGAATATAATAATTAAAAATATGAAACCATTAAAAATAGGAAACCTAATAGTAAAAGTTCCCATAATTCAAGGAGGTATGGGAGTGGCAATTTCCTTATCTGGTCTTGCGTCAGCTGTAGCAAATGAAGGAGGTATTGGTGTAATTTCTGCTGTTGGCATAGGTATGACAGAGCCAGACTATATAAAAAACTTTCGAAATGCAAATAAACGGGCTTTACGAAAAGAAATAAAAAAAGCAAGAGAATTATCGCCACATGGTGTAATTGGTATAAACCTTATGGTGGCTATATCTGATTTTGACGATTTGCTAAAAGTTGCAATAGAAGAAAAAATAGATGTCGTTTTTATTAGTGCGGGATTACCTTTAAAAAATCCTGTTAATCTTCCTGTTGAAGTACTAGAAAACTCAGGAGTTAAGATAATTCCAAAAGTTTCCTCGGCAAGAGCAGCAAATCTTATTTTTAAATATTGGAGTAATAATTATAATCGAGTTCCTGATGGTGTTGTTATAGAAGGCCCCATGGCAGGAGGTCATCAAGGATTTAAGAAAAAAGATTTAATTAACCCTAAAATTAAATTGTCTGATTTAATAGAAGAAACAGTTGAGGTTTTAAAACCTTTTGAAGAAAAATTTAATAAAGAAATCCCTGTTATTGCGGCAGGTGGAATATACACCGGGGAAGATATTTATAACATAATGCAGTCAGGTGCAAAAGCTGTGAAAATGGGAACTCGTTTTGTTCCCACTTTCGAATGCGATGCAAATGAAGAATTTAAGAAATCATATATTTCTGCAAAAAAAGAAGATATTACAATTATTGACAGCCCCGTGGGTTTACCAGCAAGAGTTATAAAAAATAATTTTGTGAGTGATATTTTGAAAGGAATAGAAAAGCCTATTAATTGTCCTTGGAAATGTCTTAAAACGTGTAATTATAAAGAAGTCTCTTTTTGTATTGCACAATCCTTATTTAATGCAGCACAAGGAAAAATGGAAGAGGGTTTTGCCTTTGCAGGAACAAATGCATATTTAACAGATAAATTGCAATCTGTCACAGATATTTTCGATGAATTAATTTCTGAATACAATATTGTCAAAAAATTACAATTAGGAACAGTTTAATTATTTAAAAGGAATAAAATGAAACAAATAAATTTAATAATCATTGGAGCGATAGCACTTCTGTTTAGTGCAAACATTGCAAAAGCACAAGAGAATGCCAACAAATTAAAATTGTCGGGAGAATTAATGACCGACCAACGATTTTTGCTTGATGACCCAAACGATTGGGCGTGGAATGAAAATCGCTTGACATTAAAATTTAACAAAAAGATAACCGATAACTCAAAATTTTATAGTGAGGTTTGGTTAAGAAACATAGGATTGCCACAAATAAATTCATCGGCAGATCTTTATAACAAAGGAATTGTTGACCCATACAACTTAGAAGTAAGAGAAGCTTATGTTCAGCTGTTTGGAGTTTTAAGTAAGAATTTAGATGTGAAAATCGGTCGTCAGCGAATTGTTTGGGGTACAGCCGACAAACTAAACCCTACCGACAATCTTAACCCTTACGATTTAGAAGATGTTTTAGACTTCGGTCGCCACAGAGGTTCCGATGCGATTAGTTTAGATTATTATTTTAATTCAGAATTTTCTTTACAAGGCGCATATATTCCATTTTTCCAACCAGCCAATATGCCTGTTGGTATTTTTGCAACAGCACTTTCGCCATCAATGGAAATGCCACAAGGAACAAGCCTAATGGGAATGACCGACCAAATAAATATGCCACGATATAATTTAGCAGAAAGTTCAACCGCAGGATTAAAGTTTAAAGGTTTTGCAGCTGGTTTCGATTTTTCGTTAAGCTATGTTTGGG
>Ga0256842_1002225_pt1 | contig 14257 bp, 12 predicted proteins | sample 4559240metaG_FD_185973 | JGI IMG/M metagenome (GOLD analysis project Ga0256842, IMG submission 185973) | Hydrothermal vent microbial communities from Guaymas Basin, Mexico - 4559-240 | ecosystem: Environmental > Aquatic > Marine > Hydrothermal vents | place: Mexico: Guaymas Basin | collected...
AGAAGTAAAACAGTTATCATAATAGGAATAATCTTTATAAACATCCCCATCTCACCAGAAAGTAAAAGCATAGGTAAAAATGCAAAAACAGTTGTTAAAGTTGAACTTAAAACTGCTGGAAACATTTCACTTGCACCAACAATAGCAGCTTCTCTTCTATCCATCCCATTTTCCATATGTCTGTAAATATTTTCAGCCACAACGATTGCCTCATCAACAAGCATACCAAGAGCAATAAGTGCACCCAAAAGGGAAAGCATATTTAGTGAATTTCCCATTATCTCTGTAGCAATAAGACCTATCATAAAACTCACAGGAATTCCAAGTGCTACAACCATAGCAATACCACGATTTATAAATATAAGCATAGCTATGAACACCAACATAAGACCAAACATTATATTTGCGAAAACTGTATTTAAACGATTTTTAATCCATACAGAAGTGTCAGTATAGATAGCATACTTAAGTTCTGGATGTTCTTTTTCACTAATTTCTAAAACTTCTCGTATCTTCTTTACTAAGCTTATTGCATTACCATGCTCAGATTTTGTTATATTCAAAGATATATTTCTTATACCATTATAATGAGAAAGTTCAGATTCATCACTAAGCTTAAATGCCACATCAGCTATATCACCAATACGAACTCTTAGTTTACCTACGCTGATTATAGTATTTTCTATATCTTCTTTAGTTTTTTCACCATTATATGTAGATATATACAGATGTGAACCATGTTCGTCTATTGTACCTACAGGAAAAATTGAGCTAATATTTCTAAGTGATACAACTGCTAAAGATGGTTGAAGTGAAAGTGCTAAAAGTTTTTGCTCATTTATAGATATTACCAATTCTTCATCAGCATCCCCACGAATCTTAATCTCACTCAAGTCCTTAAAACGAGATAATTTAGTTTTTAATTCTTCTGCACGCTCTAACAACTCTTTTTTACTTTTATCCCCAGCTAATGCAATAAGGACTAGAGGAAAAGTATTTAGTCTTATTTTTGCTATTGGTTCTTGCATATCAGCAGGTAAATCTTTTTTTACACCACTTACTATATCTTTAACATCTGAGAGTACAGTTAAGTTTTGTGAACCTGGTTTTATATCTGCTAAAATTATAAAAGAACCATTTTTTATAGTAGTCTTTATAGTATCTAACTCATCAATATTTTCTAAGTCATCTTCTATTGTTTTTACTACCATTTTATCTAGAGTATCAGCAGATGTCCCAGCATATCCACCACTTATAGTTATTTTATCCATATTCATTGGTGGAAATATCTCTTTTGGTATATTTATATATGAAAATATTGACAACATAATTATAAAAACCAATAATATATGGTTTAGAAGTGGTTTATCCAGTGAAAATTCTAAGAAACGACGAAGCATATAAAAACCTAAAAAATCGTATCTAAGATTTGATTTTTAAAACGAATAGATTCTACTGATGCAGAGATAAGTTTATTTTCCTCTTTTAGAGTATCATACTCACCTTTTAGCTTTGATATATCTCTACTTTTAAAATATATTTGCTGTTGAATATAAATCTTTGGAAACAATACTGCTGCAACAAACATAATACTCAATACCGTATATATAAGTCTAGCTCCATCTACTTTCTTTATAGGATTTAGTATTAAATCTATCTCATCAAGAAGTTCTAATTTATCACTCATTTTTTCTTACCCATTTGAAATACTCTCATCTTTGCTGAGCGACTTCTAACATTTTCTTTTAACTCTTCATTTGTAGCCATTATAGGTTTCTTAGTTATAACTTTTCCAAGTGCATTATCTCGGCTACATGTACAGCGCATTGCCTCTGTTGGACAGATACAATTTTGTTTCCACTCACTAAATGTTTGTTTTACTATTCGATCTTCCAAAGAATGAAAAGAGATAATAGCTATTTTTGCCTCTGGAAGTTTTGCATCAGCAATAGTTTTTAGTAAAGATTTCAACTCACCCAATTCATCGTTTACTTCTATGCGAATAGCCTGCATAAGTAAAGTAGCTGGATGAATTTTACCATGTGGTAAAAGTGGTTTTAGAGTCTCACTTAACTCTTTTGCTGAAGTAAATGGACGATTTTTAACTATAGTATCTGCTATCTTTTTATAGTTTCTAAGTTCACCATACTCTAAAAGTATTTTTTCTAACTCTTTAGCCGAGTATTCATTTACAACTTCACTTGCAGATAGTGGTGCATTTTTATCCATACGCATATCAAGATTATCACTCTCATATGAAAAACCTCTTGTCTTTTGGTCAAGTTGAAGAGAAGATACACCAATATCTGCTAATACTCCTCGTATATTCTCAATCCCATACTCTTTAACTATATCTTTTATAACAGAAGAAAAACGACCTTTTTTTATAATAGCTCTATCTCCAAATTTTTCTAGTCTACATGTAGAGAACTCTATGGCTGTTTGGTCTTGGTCTATCCCTATAAGTTTTATATTTAGATTTGCCTCAAGTATCATAGATGAATGTCCAGCATATCCCATAGTACAGTCTATAATTATGCCATCATCTATATCTGAAAAAGTCTCTAAGACTTCTCTATATAAAACTGGAATATGTGGGATATCTTGCATGTTACACCTGAGCTAATTTTTTATTATTATACATTAATTTTGTTAAGTTTAATTTTTATTATAGTAGTATTAAGTAATAAAAATACAAAAAGAGGTTTACAATGGACTTTATCAATCAATATTTTATCGAAATACTAGTAGCCATTGTTATCTTAACAATTATAATAATTATTGCAATTCTTAAAAAACCAATAGCTACGAAGAGTAAAGTAAAAGAGGAAACTACTTCAAAAGTAGAAAAACCAGAAGAAGTGATAGAAAATGTAGCTCCAGAATCAACTCCAAGTATAAAAAGAACAAAAAGAAAATTAGTAGAACATGGAAAAATAGTTAAAGAAGATTTTGCTATTTTTAAAGGAACTAGAATTCTAATAGCTGAAGATAACTTTATTAACCAAAAAGTTATTACTAGTTTATTAGCAGATTCTGGGATTGATATTATAATGGTAAATGATGGACAAGAGTGTATAAATATATTAAAAAATGACACAAACTTCTCACTAATCTTAATGGATGCACACATGCCAGTAATGGATGGTTTTCAAGCAACAAAACATATCCGTAAAACTCCAGAATATGAACATATTCCAGTTATTGCACTTTCTGGTGACACTGCATCTGATGACATAAGAAATATGATGAATGTTGGTATGGAAGCTCATCTTGAAAAACCACTAAAAATGGATTCTTTATATGATATTTTTTATATCTACACTACTGGGGATGAAGCTAACTCTGAGGCAACTGTTAGCAAAGAAGTAAAATACGAAGATATTGAGTTTGATATCCATCAAGGACTTGAAATTTGTGGTGGAGACAAAGAGTTTTATTTAGAAATTTTAAATGAATTTATGAATAATTATGCTGATTCTGCTGATAAAATTGGAGAATACTTAAATAACAACAATGCTAAAGATGCTGATAAACTTTTACTAGATATTACTGGATTAGCTGCAAATATTGGGGCTGATAATCTTCGCAACGTCGCACTTGAGTTAAAACAAGCTATAGCGTCACCTGATGATATGGCGTATATAGATAGTCTTAAAAACTTCAAAAGAACACTTGCGCATGTTAGGGTATTAATTGAAAATTATATAAAAGAAAACTAATAAAATTAAGGGGAAAAAGATGATGAGAAAAAGTTTTATAATTGTTCTAATGGCGTTGACAACACTACTTCAGGCGGATTACATCCTTGAATATCAAATGGAAAATGATATACAAAAGTTTATGTACCATAGTTCTACAAGATCTAAAATGATTAATCATAGTGATAGAGATAAGAGTGAGATTTATAAAATTGGTAAAAAAATCTACATAGTTACTGATGATAATGGTAAAAAAAATATCGTTGATGTAGATGATATACGAAAAATGTCAAAATCAATGGGTTTTGATGCATCTCAATATATTCAAAAACAAGAAAAACCAAAATATAAAATCAAAAAGACAGGTAAGAGAGTAAAAGTTGGTGGCATAAGTGGTGAGATATGGGTTGTATCAGGTACATATAATGGAGAGAAATTTAAAGATAAAATAGTTGTTACCAAAGATAAAAGAGTCATCAAAGCTATTCACGCTATGTATAGCATGCTTGGAAGTATAGGTGGTGCTTCAGTAGATGATAGTTTTCTTGAAGTTCAAAAAGGGTATGTGACAATCAAAGCAGATGGAATGAAACTAAAATCATTTAGTAATAAAAGAATAGCTAGCAGTGAATATCAGCTTCCTAAAAATGCTAAAAAACAACAAATGCCAAATATCAAAAAAATAAAAAAAGATATTGTAGACTCTTGTTACAACAAAGTATGTTGTGGTAAAACAGCAGGAGAATCAAAAGTATTAAAATCAGCACTTAATAGTAGTTTTAAAGGATATAAGTTAATTGGAAGTGGAATATGTGACACTTTAGGATTTTCTTCGGTTTTTGCTCAGAACTCTATTGAAGGTGCTCTTTATAAAAAAGGGAATAGAACTATTCAAATTACGCTCAACATGAATGATACAGATGGTGGGATAATAAGAAAAACAAAGAAAAACTTAGACTCTGGACATTCAGCAGGAATGGTTAAAAGTATAAAAAACTATACTGATAATACTTCTGTACAAGGATGTAAATTAATATCTGCTACTCTTATGCCAATGAGACAAACAACATATGAGTATATTATAAATTCAAAAACTACACTTACTATATCTTATATAGGAAAAAGAATAGATTTTAAATATATTAATGGGCTTGTTGACTTGATTACACTAAAGAAAAATCTTAAAGTTTCTAAATCAGCTAAAAAAGCTGATAAAAGCATAACAAATGATGTTGATGTAGATGATGCAGTAAATTTACTTAAGAGCTTTTTTTAAGTAGATTTCTCCAATCTGTCCACTGCTCTTGTGTTATAATTTTTCGGGCTGCATATTTTCTATGAAAATTTGCGCTCCTACAAATTGAGGACTAAGCCACAGAAGTAACCTAGTCCTTGATTTCAATTTTTCGGGCTGCATATTTTCTATGAAAATTTGCGCTCCTACAAATTGAGGACTAAGCCAGGAACTTCAATATCTCTTTTTCTATATCTTCTTTTTCTATAATAGTACTTTGAGTTACCTCTTTGCTAAAAAGACCTTTTATCATAGCTGGTATCTCTAAAGAAGCAACTCTTGAGATTGAGTCTAATGCTTCTACGTCTTGAGTATCAATTTCTCCAGTTAAAGCATTTGCAATTACAGGTGAAAATTTTGTCCACTCAGCAGTTGAGTATGCTATTGTTTTTATCTCTGGGTTTGAGCAAGTCTCATAAGATTTCATACATGTAGCAGTATGTGGATCCATTAAGTAACCATCATCACGAAAAGTATCACGTATATATTTTTTACCCTCATCACCATTACAAAAATCAGCTGAAAAACTTTTTTGAAGTTGTGCTAATTCATCTTTTCTTAGTTCATAAAAATTATACTCTTCTAAATTATCCATCAACTCTTTAGTACGAACCGAACCAAACATATCATATAAAATACGCTCAACATTTGAAGATTTTAAGATATCCATAGCAGGAGATGTGGTTCCCACAACTGAGCAAGCACGTAAATCATACTTTCCAGTTTTTATAAGTCTTGTTAAAACATTATTTTCATTTGAAGAGATAATTATTTTTTCAACTGGAAGTCCCATTTTCCAAGCATAGTAACCACCAAGTGCATTACCAAAATTTCCGCTTGGAACATTTAAGTAAACTTTCTCACCCATAGTTGTAGCACCTTGACGGACTAGTTCTAAATAAGAGTGAATATGATAAATAATTTGAAAGATAATTCGTCCAAAATTTACAGAGTTTGCAGCTGAAAGAGAAATATGTTTAGTTTTTAACTCAGCATTAAACTCAGAAGAAGCGAGAAGTCTTTTTAAAGCATTTTGAGCATCATCAAAAACACCATTGATTCCTATAACTTTTAAGTTACTCGCATCTTCTGTAACCATTTGAAGACGCTGAACATCACTTGTACCACCATCAGGATAAAGACAAACAACTTGAACATTAGCACGATTTTTGAAAGTCTCTAAAGCTGCTGGACCAGTATCTCCACTTGTAGCAGCAAGGATAAGATAGTTTTCATTACGCTTTTGAGCGATAGATGAAAGAACAACACCAAAAGGTTGAAGTGCCATATCTTTAAATGCACGAGTTGGACCATGATAAAGTTCAGAAATGTATAAATTTTCTTTAACTTTTTTTACTGGTACAGGATTTTTAGAATCATCAAATTTATCATAAAGATTTAAAGCTTCTTCGATAACTTCTTTTTCAATATCTATTTCAAAACGAGATAACATATCTAATGCTAATTCTTTGTAAGATGAGTTTAGGTGTTTATTTAAAAATTCTTCACCAAGTTCTGGAAGTTTCTCTGGAACATAAAGTCCACCAAAAGAAGCGATTGGGCTAAGAATAGCTTCTGAAAAAGTTACTGAGTGTGGTTTGTTTTCATCGTTTGTACGAGTTTGAATAAAGTTCATATGACTCTCTATAATTTATTTCTGAAATTATATCGAAAAATTGAACCTTTTTAAAAGTGTCGCTTAGTTTGCGTAGTTTCATCATCATATTTTAAAAATGCAATAAGGATACCTACAAGCATCAGAGTAGCTACAACTTCATAACCAATAAGCCATACAACCATAAAACTATTAAATTCTATAAGTTTAAAATTTTCAAAACTAGCCCCAGCAACAAAGAAAAATAGTAAAATAGCTCCAGTAATATATGGTACAAATATGAAGTAAAGTGGATATACCACAGATTCATAACCATCTGGTGCGATTAGGTAATCTTTAAAATCTACTTTTTGAGAACCAAAAGAACGAGGAACTTTTCTAGCACTCTTTTTTTGATCTCTTCCTTGTCCTCTTTTTATACCTTTTTCTTCAATCATTTGATTGAAATACATAAGATTACTCTGGTGATTGTGTTTATCTTCCGAGGATTCCATAATCTTTTGCCTATCTTCTAGTTATTTTATAATCTTTTAATAATAAATCATAACAAAAATAGTTTTAAACCTTATTTAAAAAGTCTAATCGGATTAATATGAAATGACTTTTGTGTAACTTCGAAGATAAGTTCATTAGTAACTCTACCAATTGTATAACCTTTTTTAATTTTTTTACCTTTTTTAATATTCGGACTTATTTGTGATAAGTTTGCATAAATTGTGTGTAAACCATTTTTATGCTCAACAATAACAATATTTTTTAATACTGCAGTTTTATTTGCATAAATCACTTTACCATTAAAAACAGTTTTAACTTTTGTGTTTAGTTCTTTTGGTTTTAATGAAATAGACTCATTAAATACTTTTATACCGTAAATCGGATCTGTATAAGTTCCATATTTTTTTGTAATTGTATATGGAGAAAAAGGTGCAATTGTTTTTTTGCCTTTATATTTTTTTGTTTTAACAGCTTGGTAAGAGCTTCCACGTTTTTTAACAGTTGGAAGATCTTTATCAGAGATTATAGTTTTTGCTTGAAATGCTTTTGCCCGAGCAGCTTTTTCTTTAGCTTTTTTAATCTCATCAACTTTAATAATATTTAATTTTGCTAGAGTAGATTTAAGCATATCCTGCTTTTTAAGTAATTTTTGCAACTCTTTTTTATAAGATGCTTTAGCTAGTTTTAAATTTTTCAAACCCTCTTTAGTCTTTTTTTGAGTATTTAACAAATCTTTTCTTTTAGAATCTATAACAGCAATAGCAACTTCAAGTGAGCTGGCTTGTTGGCTTAAAATATCTATATTTTTAGAATTATTATAAAATACTTTATTTAATTCTTTTATCTTCTCTTTAGAATTTTTCAGCATTACTTTAAATACTTCAAACTCTATCATAGACTCTTCATTTGGAGTGTACTCTTCTTCTAAAATTACAGAAAGTGAAACACTTTGAGCTATCATAAACACTAGCTCTTGCTCTAATTTTTGAGAGTTTTTTTCTAAATCAGCTTGAATTTTAGCTAAAGCAATAAGCTGTTGCTTGTTTGAGCTATAACTATTTTCTTTTCCCTCTAGCTCTTCTTGAAGTTTTTCAGCAAGTTTTTGTTGTTTATAAAGCTCTCTTTTTAGCATCAAAATCTTTTTTGCATTTTTAGCCATTTTTTTATTTATATTTTTATGATTTTTAGAATATTTACTTATTTTTGTGCTAGTTTTTTTGATTTTAGAATCAACACTAGTATTTGCTAAAGTAAAAGAAAAAACTAATGATAAAATGAGAAATAAACGAATCATACCTCTTCTTTATGCCCTATAACTATCATACTTGCTAAAAGTACTGATATAAACATTGCAACACCTAATAAAATCAATGTATCCGATAAAGGATTAAATATCAAAATATCAATCCCAATATTTTCAAACTGCCCTTTAAGCCAATCAGATGAAGCAGCATAAGTAAAAACTACAAAAGCAATAACAGTAGCAATAAGTGCATCGACAATAGCAAGCCTAAAAAGAACTGCTGAACGAAGCCACAGAGCAGCTCCAAACAATCCCATAATGCTCATACGTTCATTATGCTTATATTGCCAAATTCTAAGTTCTTTAAGGATTAATAAAATTGTTACAATAAAAACAACTATTGCAAAAACTAAAACTACACTTTTAAAAAGAAGTAAAAGTTTATATGTAGCATCATGATTTCTTGAAAAATCTTCTACTTTTGTAATTCCATTTGTCCTAAGTAAACTTTTTCTTAACTCTTTTACCTCTTGTGGGCTTGGAAAGTAAGATAAAGAAAGTTTATAAAAATGAGGTAGTGCTAATTTTAAAAGTTCTACATTTTTTCTTTTCATATTTTTATTTAGACGTTTTATAACTGCATCTGGTGAGAGTTCATTTACATCTTTTATAAGTTTATTTATATTTATAATTTTTTCATTTGTAAGCTTTTTTTGACTTACTGCTATAACTGAATAATTTGTAGAAAGATTTACTTTATACGCATCGATGGAACGCTCAACTATAAAGAAAACTTGAATGGAAAAAAGTATACTTAAAAGTGCTACAACTAAAGAGAGATGATTTCTAATCGACTTCATGTATGCTCCCATATTCTATATGAAAATGTCTATACTCTACATTTAAATTTTGAGGAATATTATGTGTTACAACTATAACAGTAGTATTTAACTGCTCATTTGCGCCCTCTAAAAGCTTCCAAATAAGATTTGCCGAATAATCATCAAGATTTCCAGTAGGTTCATCTGCTAGTATCATAATGGGGTTATGAGCTAAGGCTCTAGCCATTGCTGCTCGTTGTTGTTCTCCCCCTGAAAGTTCTAGTGGATATTTTTCTGCTTGATGGTTTAAACGAACATGTTTTAACAGTTTATCTACTTGATTTTCAGCTACACTTTTTACATATCCATTTATAAGTAAAGGAAGCATAATGTTTTTAACAATACTCCACTCTTTTACAAGTTTATAATCTTGAAACACTATCCCAATATGACGTCGTAAAAAGTTTAGTTTTGATCTTCTAACACTATTCAGCTCAACTCCACCAACAACTAAACTTCCCTGCTTTGGTTTAAGAGCTCCGTAAAGTGATTTTAAAAGTGTAGATTTACCAGACCCTGAAGCACCAGTTATAAAAACAAAACTACCTGAATTTATATCAAAATTTGCTTCATTGATTATAGTCTCATCATTAGAGTACGAGAGGGACAAATTATTGGCAATTATTACCTTATCCATGTAGAACCTTATCTAAAAATATATGCGCTGCAAGATTGCTTTTTGACTTTAATGGAAGCGATGGAAAATACTTAGCCACTTTATTTTGAACTATTAAATACAGATGCTCTGGTCTATCAAAGCTACCTATTGATAAACGTATCATAACTCCATTTTCTATTTTATAAACACGTTCAAAGTGGATAAATCCACCCTCAAACCTTTGTGTTTGTTTATGAAGTTTCAGTAGTTCATCATTTGATATATTTACAGTGTTAAAATTAAAATTACCCTCTACATGTAGAGCAGAAGAGTCTTCTTCATTTATCATAGTAATATCATAAATATTTTTTTCCATTTTTTTCCATCTATCTTCATACTTAGAAGTGATGGCGATATCTTTGTTTTTATTAATGTGAAGAACAGTCTTATTGAAGTTTATAAATGTTTCATAAGAGTAAGCGTAGTAGTTTTCACTATCCGTTCGAAGTTCAAGTTGTCCACCAACTTTTAAAACACGGCGAGACTCTTCTATAAAAGAGGTGCTTATCACACGTCTATGTGGTTTTTTATCCCAAGGTACTGGAAAATGAACATAAACTTTTCCAACTATATTCGATGGAATCAACTCCATAAAAAGTCGTGCGTCATAATCAAGGACATAAAGATTATCTAACTCTTGAATAGTAATTTGTTTTAAAACTTGCTCTATCGATGGTCTATGAATCTCAATACCAATAAATAAAATATCTGGATTTTGAGCGGCTTGATGAAGTAGATGTCTACCTGAACCAAATCCTACCTCAACACGAACCTCTTTATCTGTAGCAAAATCATCTGCAAAATATTCTATCTTTTTAAGTGCCGTTATCTCTTCTAAGTGAATATTCTTTTTTTGCTCTGGGACATTAGAACTCATTACTTCTAAGTTTGCAGCTTTTGCGTAAGCTAATAGTGCTTTATGCACAGAGTATATAGAAGCTGGTCGAGTCAATTTATCTGACTTTAAAAGTATCTTTTCTTCATCTTGACGAACTAGTAAAAAAAAGTCATCATCTTCAAGTGAAACTGCTATTAGTTTTTCTTTTGTTTGATTAGCATTATCTGCCATAAAATTAAAGGAGACTCCATCATACTCTGATGGAAACTCAACTTCTTTAAACTCTTTTATGTGTAAATGTGGCATATATTCTCTTCTATTATTTAGTATCTAAAATTTTATCTGTTTTAAGTTCTACTTCTATACTTGGTTCTGATTTTATACCAAATTCATCAACAGAATAAACTTTATAGTAGTATGTATGAGCTGGCTGAATCTCTGTATCAGTAAAGTTCAAACCTTTTATATCTTCGTAATCTTCAATAGCTTCATCAAATAGACTCTTCTTATATCTTTTTACAACTATATAAGTTTTAACTCTATCATCACCTTTTGCCCAAGAGATAACTACTTTTTCTTTTACAAGTTTTGCTTCTACTAAGTCTGGTGCTAATGGTTTACTAAGAGTTGAACCTTGAGCCGATTCTTCATCATGCTTACTTTCTAACCCATCTTTATCAACTACAGATACTTTATAAAAGTATTTTTTTGCATCTTCTTCTATGTTATCTACATAAACAGTATCCATAGGTTCTGCTATCATCTCGTAAGAACCATTCATGCTTTCACTTCTATAAACTTTATAATTCTTAAAATCTTGTACTTTTGAGCTATCCCACTTAATCTCTATTTTTTTAGGAAGTTTTTTTGTAGCCGTAATATTTTCAATACTATGTGGTAACGGTTTTGTTACAACTTTTACCTCTTTAGATGGTTTTGAAATTAAATTATCATAAGTTAAAGCACGGATACGGTAGATATAAGTAAACTTATCTTTTAAATCATAGTCAATATACTCAGCACTTAATCTTCCCTTTACAACTGCTACATCTGTCCACTCTTTTGCTTCTAAAGTTCTTCTTTGAATTTTATAAGCTTTTACTTTTTCATTTGCGTGTGGTCTCCAAATGATTTTAGCAGATCTTGGCATATCTTGAACTGCATGAATCCAAGTAACTGACTCCATCATTGGTAAAGTAGAGATAACAATAGCTACTGAGCTTTTACCTTCTGCTTTTTCAGAGTAAACTTTAAACTGGTAGGTATATTCTGTTTCTGGTTTTACTTTTGTATCTAAGTAGTGAGTTGTGTAACGACTTTTTACAGTATCATAATAAGTTATTTCTTTAGCATCATCACCTAAAACACCTTTATAAATATATACACCCCTAACTCTTGGATCAGTTATAGAGTTCCACTCTAAAGCTACTGCATTTATATCCGACTTTGTACCATTCTGTGTTAATTTTATAACAGGTAAACTCTCATCAACAATAGGTTCAGACTTTGGTGTAGGTCTACCTGCACAACCACTAAGAATCAGTAGTGAAACTGCGCAAGATGTTACTAGGTTTAATAACTTCATTAATTTGCTCCGAATTAAATTTTGTATTTAAATACTCACTCATATATGCATCAAAAGGCGCTACAAAAGAAAGTTCTTCTTTACTAGTTGGATGAGTAAAGTATATCATATACGCATGAAGCAAAATGCGTTCCGATTTCTCTACTTTAGGGCTTATACCGTAAATATGATCACCAATAATATGACGATTCATCGTTTCAAGATGTACACGGATTTGATGTGTTCTTCCAGTAAATAATTTACAAGCTACAAATTGATTAGTTTCATCATTACTTAAAGCAAGAGTTGCAAACATTGTTTTTGCATTTTTACCTAAGTTATCAACACATGCCATTTTTAATCTGTTGTGTTGTGAACGGTTTATATGTTTATCTATCGTAGTTATATCTTCTTTTAGAGGTGGGTTTAAAACTGCTAGATAATAACGACCCATAGTTCTGTTTTGAAGTTGTTCTGAAAGAAACTCATGAGCTTTGTTGTTTTTTGCAACAATCATAGCTCCACTTGTACCTTTATCAAGACGATGAACTATACCATGGCGCTCTTCACCACTAATAGTTGAAAGTCTTATGCCTTTATGTTTTAACCAGTCAACTAAAGTTGCTTCTTTTACACTTGGTGCTGGATGAACTGTAACTCCGCTTGGTTTGTTTATAACTAAAACATCATCATCTTCATAAAGAATCTCAACATCAAAGTCTATGTCTAATGCTGGTTGTTTTTCAACATATGGAAAATCAACACGAACCTTTTGTTCAACTTTCAACTTTACACCTGGACGAGCTACAAGCTTATCCTCTACATGTACGCAACCTTTTTTTATCAGTTGTGCTATCTGTGAACGGCTCTGTCCGATTTGTTCTGTTAAAAATGCGTCTAGTCTTTGTGATTCATTACAAATGAAATTTTGTGTTTCGCCCATATTTGTTTACCTTTATGCTACAATTTCATATTTTATTTTGGAGATATAAATTTGTGGAGAATTGATAAACGTATTTTAGCACAATTTGATTTCCTTTCAATCATTTTAATCATTCCACTTGTAATTATCTCTCATTGGCTTATTGGTGAAGTTGTTCCAGCTCTTGCTCAGAAGCAAACAGCCTATGTTGTTGTTGCATTTTTAACCTTTATTGGTGTGTTTCTACTCCCTATTAGGCGTATGTCTTGGCTTATACCTTTAATTTACTGGGTAAATATTACTTTACTTTTAGCCGTTGAGTTTTTTGGACACTCAAGACTTGGTGCGCAAAGATGGATAAACTTACCATTTATAAATGCTACCATCCAACCATCAGAGTTTGTAAAACCAGCACTTATATTGATGTTAGCTTATCTAATACATAAAAACCCACCACCATTGAATGGATATAGAATAAAAGACTTTTTAAAACTAAGTGCATATATCTTACTTCCATTTATTCTTATAGCAAAAGAACCCGACTTGGGAACTGCTTTAGTTCTTTTACTCATTGGTTATGGAGTTTTATTTTTCATCGGTGTTCATTGGAAAATTTGGGCTTTTATAATTGGAGCAATTGCCCTGCTTTCTCCGATTGCTTACAAATTTGGACTTCATGATTATCAAAAAGTTCGTATAAGTGACTTTTTAAGCGAGGAGCCATCTTACCATGTTCAACAGTCCATCATTGCCATTGGGTCTGGTGGACTAACTGGAAAAAGTAAAGAGGAAGCCACTCAAACTCAAATGAAATTTCTTCCTATTGCTACAAGTGATTTTATCTTTGCATTTATAGTTGAGAGAAGTGGTTTTTTAGGTGCATTAGGAGTTATACTTATATATGTGATGCTAATCCTACATCTACTAAGCCTAAGCATATTTAACAAAGATTACTATATAAAAGTTGTAACAGTCGCCATATCTTTTATGATCTTTATCTATACGGGTGTAAACATAGCCATGACCATAGGTTACGCTCCTGTTGT
>Ga0256842_1002226_pt1 | contig 14256 bp, 11 predicted proteins | sample 4559240metaG_FD_185973 | JGI IMG/M metagenome (GOLD analysis project Ga0256842, IMG submission 185973) | Hydrothermal vent microbial communities from Guaymas Basin, Mexico - 4559-240 | ecosystem: Environmental > Aquatic > Marine > Hydrothermal vents | place: Mexico: Guaymas Basin | collected...
ACCCGGCCGCCGCTTCCTCGCCCTCGTCGCGATGAACTCCTCCCGTCGTGGTGGCGACTCCGCGGAACTGCCCCCAGTCCCGGTCACCCGCCCGAACCGTCGGACCGACCCGCCGCCGTCCGACGCTTCCTCCGCCCGGCCCCGACGAACTCCGCCCCCGGTCCCGGCGCCCCAGCCGAACCGGGCCCGGGCCCGGTCACCCGCTCGAACCATCCGACCGACCCGCCGCCGTCCGACGCTTCCTCTGCCCGACCCCGACGAACTCCGCCCCCGGTCCCGGCGCCCCCGCCGAACCGGGCCCGGGCCCGGTCACCCGCTCGAACCGTCCGACCCCACCCACTCCGCGGCTCGGTGACCGCCGTGTCGCGCATCGTGATGCGACCCGGTCGCGGTCAGTGCGCTCATGTGTTCACCAGTGCAAGTCCCCGGCGTTATGTGGCCCCTGGCGCAAGGATTCGCGGGCAAGTGGCCGGATTTGCAAGGTCGCCGGCCCGAAAAGCCCCGAAAACTTGCATTTCCGAATACTTGCTTCACGAGGCTTGCGCTGACGGCCACTTGCTCACACATTTCGCTGCCTGTTCGCCCTCGATGACCGCGAGGAGGGCAGCCAGGGGCGGAGGGCGCGGGTGGAGCGAAGAGGAGAGGGTCTCGGCGGGGTGGCCACAGGTGGACGGCACGGGGTGGCGGCGAGGAGGAGCAGGCCGGGCCCGGTGGCCGGGGCGGAAGGCAGGGGTGACGACGCTGAGGAGCGGGGAGGGCGCCCTGACCGGGAACGGAAGGGCACGGGCAGCGGCGAGGACGCACAGCCCGGGCCGGACGGCGCGACCAGGGCCGGGCGGGGTGGTCAGGGGCGGAGGGTGCGGGTGGCGGCGAGGAGGAGGAGGCCGGCGCCGGGGCCGAGCCAGAGGTCGGCGGCGAGGGCGGCCTGGTGGCGGAGCATCTCCCGGCCGTCGATGGCGGGAAGGCCCCGCTCCCGGGCGGCGCGGACGAACGGGGTCGGCTCCGGGGCATAGACCAGGTCCACGGCGACCGCGCCGGGGGCGACCGCGTCCCACGGCACCGGGGGCGCCTCGCCGGGGGCGGGGCCGCCCGGCATCCCCAGGGGGGTCGCCTGGACGACGAGCCCCGCCGCGGCACAGGCCTCGGCGAGGCGCGGGTCCCGGGTGCCGAGGAAGCGGGTCCCCGGGTCGGGCCAACCGGCCCGGGCCCCCGCCGGGTCCCTCGTGGCGACCACGACCCGGACCCCGCGGCGGCGCAGCTCGGCCACGACCCCCCGCGCCGCGCCGCCCCACCCGAGGACCACCGCCCGGCGCAGGGCGGGCGGCCGGGCCTCCCGCCCGAACGCCTCCCGGAACGCCGCGGCGAACCCGGGCCCGTCGGTGTTCTCCCCGCGGAGCGTCGCGTTCCCCCCGCCGACCTCCCGCACGATCACGTTGACGGCCCCCGCGGCGGCGGCGAGCCCGCCGAGCCGCTCCAGGGCGCCCGCGACCGCCCGCTTGTGGGGGACGGTCACGTTCGCCCCGTCCCAGTCCCCCCCCCGCAGGCGCCGGAGCGCCCGGGGCAGCTCCGCCGGCGGCACGTCCAGCGCCCGGTACTCCACCAGCGGCCCCCCCGCCCGGGCGAGGGCGGCGAAGAGGTCCGCGGAGCGGGAATGGCCCACCGGGTGCCCCAGGAGGACCGCGCGGAACGGGCGCTCCCCCGGGAGCGGCCCGGGCACGGCGACCGCCGCCGGCCGCCCGCCGGCGAGCCCCTCGAGGGCCCGGAAGAACCCCGGCCAGGAGACCGCGGCGGCGGAGGCACCGGCCACCCGGGTCTCCCCCCGGGCGAGGAGCCCGCCGATCGCCCCCAGCATCGCCAGCCGGTGGTCGCCCCGGGCGTCGACGACGCCCCCCGCGAGGTTCCCCCCGCCCCGCACCGCGAGGCCGTCGGGAAGCTCCTCCACGTCGGCCCCCAGCCCGCGCAGGAGCGCGCAGGTGGCGGCGACCCGGTCCGACTCCTTGACCCGCAGCTCCCCGGCGCCCCGGATCACCGTCTCCCCCTCCGCCACCGCCCCGAGCAGCGCGACCAGCGGCACCTCGTCGATGGCGTCGGCCACGTCGGCGGGCCCGAGCCGGATCCCCGAGAGGGGACCGCCCCGCACGCGGATCGTCCCGGCGGGTTCCGGCCCGGGGGAAGGCACCGGTTCCACCTCCACCCGGGCCCCCATCCGCGCGAGCAGCCGGACGAACCCGAGCCGGGTCGGGTTGACCGAGACTCCCTCGACCGCGAGGTCGCTCCCCGGGATCGCCGCGGCCAGGGCGAGGAGGAAGGCCGCCGAGGAGGGATCGCCGGGGATCTCCATCTCCGGCGGCGCCAGGTCCGGTCCCCCTTCCCGTCCCCGCACCAGGATCTCCGCCGGGGGGTTCCCCTCCCCGCGGACCTCCACCGGCGCGCCCAGGGCGGAGAGCATTCGCGGGGTGTGGTCCCGCCGGGGGCCCGGGGGCACGAGGCGGGAGAGCCCCGGCGCCTGGAGCGCCGCGAGGAGCAACGCCGACTCCACCTGGGCGCTCGCCACCGGCAGGGCCAGGTCGAGCGGCCGGAGCGGGCCCCCCGCGACGCCCAGGGGGAGCGTCCCCGCCCCCTCGATCCCCGCCCCCATCTCCCGGAGCGGCCCCGCCACCCGCTCCATCGGGCGCCGCCGGAGGGACCCGTCCCCGTCGAGGAGGAAGCGGCCGGTCCGGCCGGCGAGGAGGCCGAGGAGCAGCCGGGCGGTGGTGCCGGAGTTGCCGCAGTCGAGCCGGAGGGGCTCCGCCGCCGGGTCCCGGTCGAGGGCGGCGAAACCCCGGCCCTCGACGAGGACACCGCCGGCCTCCTCCCGCACCGGGACCCCGAGCGCCGCGACGGCCCGCCGGGTCGAGGCGACGTCCCGCCCGTCCGGCAGCCCCGCGAGGTGGGCGGTGCCCCGGGCGACCGCCGCGAGCAACAGCGCCCGGTGGGCGATCGACTTGTCCCCGGGGACCCGGACCCGCCCCCACACCGGCCCCGCGGGGCCGGTCACGCGAACCACGTCATCCCTCGGCGGCATGGGCCTCCCCGCGAAGCCAGGCCCGCACCGGCGCCGGGACCGGCACCCGGCGGAACGTGGCCGGGTCGACGAAGACGTGGACGAGCTGGACGAGGGAGACGACCGTCCCGTCCTCTTCCCGCGCCAGGCGGAACCCGACGGCGATCTCCGTCTCCCGGAGGTGGGCGGCGACGGCGCGGACCAGGACCGCGTCGCCGAACCGGAGCGGCGCGAGGAAGTCCCCCTCCGCGTGGCGGAGCGGGGCCATGGGCGCTCCCTCCGCCAGCTTCTCGGGAACGGGCCAGCCCGCCGCCGCCAGGAGCCGGATCATCCCGTCGTGGGCGAACTCCAGGTGCCGGGCGAAAAAGACGACGCCGGCGGCGTCCACGTCCTGCAGGCGGACCTCGTGGCGGTGGGCCGGGCCGAACGGGGTCCCGCGGAGCAGCTCCTCGCGGGCGAACCGGTGGGCGGGCACGGGCGCGTCTCCTTCCCGGTCAGTACTGGACGAGGGAGCCCTCGCGCTTGGCGCGGTTCACCGCGATGCGGGCGCCGAGGAGCCCGAGGGGCACGAGGACGGCGGCGAAGGCGGCGAGAGCCCCGAGGTCGGGCAGGATCTCCCGGAGCCCCTGGCCCTTGAGCAGGGCGCCGCGGACCGCCTCGGTGGCGTAGGAAACCGGGATCAGCCGGGAGATCCACTGGAGCGACTCCGGCAGGCTCCGGGCCGGGATCAGCACGTTGCCGAACAGCATCGTCATCGACGAGATGACGAAGTTCACCGGGTTGCCCCGCTTGAAGTAGAGGACGAAGGCGGCGGAGAGGATCCCGATCCCCGAGAAGGCGAGCACCGTCAGCACCAGGGCCGCGAGGATGCCGGCGACCGACCCGACGTCGAGGTGCAGCCCGAAGAGCGTGACTCCGAACACCAGGTAGAGGCCCGACTGGATCGCGGCGAACAGGAACGCCCAGGCGGAGCTGGCGACGATGACGTGCCCGAGTCGCGCGGGGGTGACCAGCATCGCCTCGAGCGTGCCGGTCGTCTGTTCCTGGCGGATCTGGCTCGCGTAGGCGTGGAGGCTGACGTCGAGGAAGCGGCTGACCATCAGGCCGACCAGCACGTAGGCGAAGTAGTCGAGGTTGCCGGTCAGCTCGAGCATCCGGGCCGAGGGATGGTTGCCGCCGACGAACCGGGCCATGAAGTACCAGAGGGTCGCCGAGACCAGCAGGCCGAACACCTGGAGGACGAAGGCGAGCCGGTAGCTCGTCTCGACCTGGAAGTCCCGGACGAGGAACGCCCAGGCGATCCGCAGGAAGTCCCTCACCGGTCCGCCCCCGTCCCGTCCGTGACCAGCGCCCGGAAGACCTCCTCGAGGTCCGGCTCCTCGGGCCGCACGGAGAGCACCCGGCAGCCGGCCCCCTTCACCTCGGCGAGAAGGACGTCCAGGTCCTCCTCCCGGGGGACGAGGACGACGACCTCGCCCGGGAAGCCGGCATCCCCCTCCCGGGCGGTGACCCGGCCGGCCCGGATCTCCGGCGGAAGCGGGTCGAGCCGCAGCCGCCACGCCGCGCCGCCGAGGCCGCGGTGGCGCAGCTCCGCCGGCGTGCCCACCGCCCGCACCCTCCCCGCCGCGAGGATCGCCACCCGGTGGCAGAGCTGTTCCGCCTCCCGCAGGTTGTGGGTGGCGAGGAGGATCGTCCGGCCGTCGCCCCGGTGCAGCTCCTCGAGGATCCACTGGCGCTGCCGGGCGGCGCTGACCGGGTCGAGGCTGCGGGTCGGTTCGTCCATCAGCAGGACCGGGGGATCGGCGATCAGGGCGCGGGCGATGGCGAGGCGCTGGCGCATCCCCGAGGAGAAGTCGCCGAACCGCCGGTCGGCGTCCCGGGCGAGCTCGACCCGCCCGAGCAGCTCGGCGACCCGGCGCCGCCGGTCCCTCCCGGTCAGCCCGTGGAGCCGGGCGAAGAAGTCCAGGTTCTCCCGGGCGGTCAGCCGCCAGTAGAACGAGCGCTCGTCCCCGTGGACGAGGCCGAGCACCCGGGAGAGCCCCGGCGCCCCGGCGGGGATCCCGAGCACCTCCGCCCGCCCCTCGTCGGGCAGCACCAGGCCGCAGAGGACCTTGAGCAGCGTCGTCTTCCCTGCCCCGTTCGGGCCGAGGAGGCCGAGGATCTCCCCCCGGCGGACCTCGAGGGAGACTCCCCGGAGCGCGGGGACGCGGGGCGGTCGGCGAAACGGCGCCCGGAGCAGCGCGCGGACGCTCCGGCGGCGGGGAAAGGCCTTGGCCACCCCGTCGACGCGGACGGCGATCCCCTCGCCGTCCGCCGCGTTCCTCGCCCGCGCCGCGCTCTCCATCGTGCCGGAAGGATACCCCGGGCGCGGGTTTCCCGGGGCAGGTTGACCGCCCCCCTCCCCTCGTCTAGCATCCGCGCGGGGTCGGCAAGGGGACCTGTTCGACACGACGGACGAACGGCGGAGCCGAACGCGGAGAGACGGACCGTGCCGGATGCGCTCGCGGTGATCCCGGCCCGCTGGGCCTCCACCCGCTTCCCCGGGAAGGTCCTCGCTCCCCTCGGCGGCAGGCCCCTCTTCCTGTGGGTGGCCGACGCCGCCCGCGCCTCCGGGGCGTTCCGGTCCGTGATCGTCGCCACCGACGACGACCGGGTGGCCGAGGTCGCCCGGGAAGCCGGCCTTCCCGCGGTGCTGACGAGCCCCGGGCTGCCCAGCGGCACCGACCGGGTCGCCGCGGTCGCCCGGGAGCGGGACGAGGCGATCGTCCTCGGGCTCCAGGCGGACGAGCCGTTCGTCGAACCCGGCGACCTCGCCGCCCTGGTGGAAACCCTCGCCGGCGCGGAGGACGTCGCCCTCGCCACCCTGGCCCGGCCGATCGGTTCCCTCGAGGAGTACCTGGACCCCGACGTGGTCAAGGTCGTCCTCGACGAGGGGGGCCGGGCGCTCCTCTTCAGCCGGGCCCCGATCCCCTGGCCCCGGGAGGACGGCGGGATCGCCTTCCCCCCGCGGTCCCTGCCGGACCCGCCGCCCCTCGCCCACGTCGGGATCTACGCCTGGCGGAGGGAGGCGCTGCTCTCCTTCGCCGGGCTGGCCCCCTCCCGCCTCGAGCGGACCGAGAAGCTCGAGCAGCTCCGCGCCCTCGAGGCCGGGTGGGCGATCCGCGTGCTGCCGGCCCACGGGGAACCCCTGGGGGTGGACACCCCCCGGGACCTCGCCCGTGCCGAGGCCCACCTCGCCGCCCGCCGGGAAGACGACCCCGGCGCGACCACCGAAAGGACCATCGACCGATGATGCGACGCGACGAGACGCGCTACGTGTTCGTGACCGGGGGAGTCGTCTCCTCCCTGGGCAAGGGGCTGGCCGCCGCTTCCCTCGCCCGCCTGCTCGAGGCCCGGCAGTTCCGGGTGACGATCCAGAAGCTGGACCCGTACATCAACGTCGACCCCGGCACGATGAACCCGTTCCAGCACGGCGAGGTGTTCGTGACCGAGGACGGCGCGGAGACCGACCTCGACCTCGGCCACTACGAGCGGTTCACGTCGATCACGACGAGCCAGCGGAACAACTACACCACCGGCCGGATCTACAACCGGGTGATCGAGCGGGAGCGGCGGGGCGACTACCTCGGCGCGACGGTCCAGGTGATCCCCCACATCACTGACGAGATCAAGTGGGCGGTCCGCGACCTCTCGAACGGGTACGACATCCAGATCGTCGAGATCGGCGGCACGGTCGGCGACATCGAGTCGCTTCCCTTCCTCGAGGCGATCCGGCAGTTCCGCCTCGAGGTCGGCCCCCGCCGCGCGATCTTCGTGCACCTCACCCTGGTCCCGTGGATCCCCGCCGCCGGCGAGCTGAAGACCAAGCCGACCCAGCACTCGGTGCGGGAGCTCCGCGCGATCGGGATCCAGCCGGACATCCTGCTCTGCCGCTGCGACCGGCCGATCCCCCAGGAGATCAAGCGGAAGATCGCCCTCTTCTGCAACGTCTCCGAGGACCAGGTGATCGCCGCCCCCGACGTGGACAACATCTACGAGGTCCCCCTCCGCCTCAGCCAGGAGGGCCTCGACGAGATCGTCACCAAGCTTCTCGACCTCCCTTACCGGCGGCGAAACCTCTCCGACTGGGAGGAGCTGCTCGACCGGGCGCGGAACCCCCGGGACGAGGTCGTCATCGGGATGGTCGGCAAGTACGTCGCCTACGAGGACTCGTACAAGTCCCTCAACGAGGCGCTGCGCCACGGCGGCTTCGCCCACCGGCTGCGGGTCCGACTCGAGTTCATCGAGTCCGAGCAGATGACCGACGACGAGAAGATCGACGCGGTCCTCGACAAGATCGACGGCGTGCTGGTGCCCGGCGGCTTCGGCACCCGCGGCGTCGAGGGGATGATCCGCACGATCGCCCGGGCCCGGGAGCGGAAGATCCCGTTCCTCGGCATCTGCCTCGGCATGCAGTGCGCGGTGATCGAGACCGCCCGCAACGTGGCGGGGCTCGCGAAGGCGAACTCGACGGAGTTCGACCCGGACACCCCCCACAACGTGATCGACCTGATCCCGGAACAGCGGGGCATCGAGGAGAAGGGCGGCACGATGCGCCTCGGCGCCTACCCCTGCCGGATCACGCCGGGCACCCTGGCCCACCGCCTCTACGGCGAGACGGAGATCAGCGAGCGGCACCGGCACCGCTACGAGGTCAACAACGACTACCTCGAGCAGCTCCGGGCCGCCGGGCTCGAGCCCTCGGGAATCTGGCCCGAGGGGGAGCTGGTCGAGATCGTCGAGCGCCGGGACCACCCCTGGTTCCTCGCCTGCCAGTTCCACCCGGAGTTCCGCAGCCGGCCCCTCGCGCCGCACCCCCTCTTCTCCGGGTTCGTCGGCGCGGCCTGGGAGTACCGGCGGGAGCGGGCGCGGTGAACGACCTTGCCCCGGTCCCGGCGGTCACGATCGCCCCCGGCGTGGCGGCGGGGGGGGACGGTCCCCTCCTGGTGATCGCCGGCACCTGCGTGATCGAGTCCCGGGAGAGCGCCCTCGCCCACGCCCGCGCCCTCGCGGAGATCGCCCGGGAGGTCGGGCTGCCGCTGGTCTTCAAGGCCTCGTTCGACAAGGCGAACCGCACCTCGATCGACTCGTTCCGCGGCCCCGGCCTCGCCGCCGGCCTGGAGATCCTCGCCGAGGTGAAGGAGAGGACCGGCCTGCCGGTCCTCTCCGACGTCCACGAACCGGGCCAGTGCGGGCCCGCCGGGGACGTCCTCGACGTCGTCCAGGTGCCGGCCTTCCTCTGCCGGCAGACCGACCTGCTCCTCGCCGCGGCGGCGACCGGGAAGCCGGTCAACGTGAAGAAGGGGCAGTTCCTCGCCCCGGAGGACACGGCGCCGATCGTCGAGAAGCTCCGCCGCGGGGGAGCCCGGGGGATCCTGCTGACCGAACGGGGCACGACCTTCGGCTACCACGACCTGGTGGTCGACCTCCGGGGGATCCCGCGGATGCGCTCCCTCGGCGTCCCGGTGGTCTTCGACGCGACCCACTCGGTCCAGCGACCGGGTGGGCTCGGCACCGCGACCGGGGGCCAGCCGGAGTTCATCCCGGTCCTCGCCCGGGCCGCCGTCGTGGCGGGAGCGGACGCGGTCTTCCTCGAGGTCCACGAGGACCCGTCCCGGGCCCTCTCCGACGGGCCGAACTCGCTCCCCCTGGCCCGGGTGGCTTCCCTCCTCGCCGAGTTGCGGGACCTCCACCGGTTCGTCCGGGGGCGCCACCGGGAGGAGGCCCCATGAGCCTCCGGGAGACCGGCGTCCGGGTGCTCCGGGTCGAGGCCCGGGCCCTTTCCGCCCTCGCCGACCGGCTCGGCGAGGAGTTCGACCGGGCGGTCCGGCTGATCCTCGAGGCGCCGGGGCGGGTCGTGCTGACCGGCATGGGGAAGTCGGGCCTCGTCGCCCGGAAGATCGCGGCGACCCTCGCCTCCACCGGTACGCCGTCCCTCTTCCTCCACCCGGCGGAGGCGATCCACGGCGACCTCGGGATGATCGTCCGGGGCGACGTGGTGATCGCCCTCTCCCACAGCGGGGAGACCGCGGAGATCGTCGCCCTCCTCGAGACGATCCGCCGCCTCGGCGCCTCGATCGTCGCGCTGACCGGCCAGCCCCGCTCGACCCTGGGCCGGGAGGCGGACGTCCTGCTCGACACGTCGGTCGAGGAGGAGGGCTGCCCCCTCGGGCTCGCCCCGATGGCGTCCACCGCCGCCGCGATGGCGATCGGCGACGCCCTGGCGGCGGCCCTGATGGTGGCGAAGGGGTTCGGCGAGGAGGACTTCGCCCGGCTCCACCCCGGCGGCAAGCTGGGCCGGAAGCTCGCCCGGGTCCGCCAGATGATGCACACCGGCGACGCCCTCCCCAGGGTGGCGCCGGAGGCGACGATGCGGGAGGTGGTCGTCGAGATGAGCCGGGGCCGTCTCGGCTGCACCACGGTGGTCCGCCAGGACGGGAAGCTCGCCGGGATCATCACCGACGGCGACCTGCGCCGGCTCCTCGAGCGGGACCCGGATCCCCTCGCCCGCCGGGCCGGGGACGTGATGACCCCGGAGCCGGTCACCATCGGGCCGGACGCCCTCGCCTCCGCGGCCCTCCGGATCATGGAGGATCGGAAGATCACCCAGCTCCCGGTGGTCGAGGCGGATGGTACCCTGCTGGGGATCATCCAGATCCACGACCTGTGGGGCACCCAGCTCTTCTGAGCGCCCCCGGCGAGGAGCGACCGTGGCCCGCCCGAACGGAACAGGAACCGCCCTGGACGCCCGCTTCTCGCGGGTGCGCCTGCTCCTCCTCGACGTGGACGGGGTCCTCACCGACGGGGGGCTCTGGTACCTTGCCGACGGCCCGGCGGCGGTGCGCTTCCACGTGCGGGACGGGTACGGGCTCGTCCTCGCCCGCCGGGCCGGGCTCCTCGTCGGGATCGTCTCCGGCCGGGACCTGCCCCAGGTCCGCCGCCGGGCCGAGGAGCTGGGGCTCGACGAGATCCACCTCGGCATCCGGGAGAAGGGCCCGGTGGTGGAGGAGATCCTCGCCCGCCGGGGTCTCGCCCCGGAGGAGGCCTGCTTCGTCGGCGACGACCTGCTCGACCTGCCGGCCCTCGCCCGGGTCGGCCTGCCGGTCGCCGTCGCCGACGCCGCGCCCGAGGTCCGGGAGGCGGCGGCGTGGGTGACGTCCCTGCCCGGCGGCCACGGGGCGGTCCGGGAGGTGGTCGACCGGCTCCTCGCGTCCCGGAACGGGACCGGGAGCCAGGAGGGAAGCCAGCGATGAGAGCCGTCGTCTTCGGGCTCGTTGCCGCCTTCGTCGTGCTCGTCCTGTGGGTGGCGTTCGCCAACGCCTCCCAGGTGGTGACGCTGAGCTTCGGCTTCGGCGGCGCCCCCCGGGAAGTCAGCCTCGCCTGGGTGATCCTGGGCGGCGTCCTCGCCGGGACGATCTTCATCGGCGTGCTGGCGGTGATCGAGGGGGTGGTGGTCCGCATCGACAACCTCCGCCTGCGCCGCCGGGTGCGGAAGCTCGAGGAGGAGGTCGCCGACCTGCGGAACATGGTCCTCGAGGCCCCGGCGGGCGACGCGCCCCGCCGGGACCGGCTGGCGGACGCCGCGGGCCCGGGGCCGGGGGAGCCGGGCACGCGATGATCGTCCTCTGGCTGCTCCTCGCCTTCGCCGCCGGCCTCCTGGTCGGCGCCCTGGCGCTGCCCGGGGCCGCCTCCGCCATCGCCCGGCGCCGGGCGGAGGGACCCTGGCGGAAGCTGCTCGGCACCGCGTTCTCCCGGGTGGTCGCCGGGGAGCACCGGGAGGCGGCCCGCCTGCTGCGGAGCGCGGTCGAGCTGGTCCCCGGGGACGACGGGCTGATGCTCCTGCTCGGGGAGGAACTCCGCCGGGCGGGGGACCTGGCCCGGGCGGCCCGGGTGCCCGACCTGCTCCTCGCCCGCCGGGACCTCCAGCCGGACGTCCGCGCCGCGGCGCTCCTGCTCCGCGGGCGGCTGCTCGAGGCGGAGGGCCGCTGGCGGGAGGCCCTCGACGCCTACGGCGAGGCCCTCGAGGCCCTGCCCCGCTCGGAGGAGATCCTGGTCGCCACGGAGCGCCTCCTCTCGCGGCTGCGCCGGTGGGACGAGGCCGTGGAGGTCTCCCGGCGCCTCGTCCGGGTCAACCCGGAGCGGGGGAAGATCGTCCTCGCCCGGCGCCGGGTCCTCGAGGCCCGGGAGCACCTGGCCGAGGGGAACCCCGAGGGGGCCCTCGAGGCGGCCCGGGAGGCGACCCGGGACTGGCCCGACATGGGGGCCGGCGAGCTGACCCGGGGGGACGCCCTCTACCAGCTCGGCCGGCACCGGCAGGCCCGGGAGGCCTGGCTCGAGGCGGCCCGGCTCCACCCGCGCCTCGCGCCCCTCGTCCTCGACCGCCTCGAGCACCTCGAGGGGGACGAGGGCCGGGCGGCGGTCCGCGGGTTCGCCGAGCAGGTCCTCGAGGACCTGGCCGACGAGCCCCGGGCCCGGGGCCGCATCCTCGCCTGGCTCGCCGACGAGGCGCTGCGCCGGGGCGACACCGAGGCCGCCCGGGGCTGGCTCGAGCGGCTCCGGCGGGACCACCCCGGCGCCCAGGCGACGGCGCGCCTCGCCGCCCGCCTCGCCGCCGCCGGCACGACGCCGCCGCCCCCCCTCGCCCGCCTCCTCGACCAGTGGGCGGCCGAGCCCCCCTGGCCCGACCCCTGGCGCTGCACCCGCTGCGGCGCGGAGAGCGCCGAGTTCCGCTGGCGCTGCCGGTCCTGCCAGGGCTGGGAGACTCTCGCCTGACGCCCGCCCCGCGAACGAACAGGCAAACAGGCGAAGAACCGAAGAACCCGTAGGGGCGGAGCGTGCTCCGCCCGTGTCGCCCGCAGGGCGACCATCATGGCGTTGCTCCGCACCGCACGGGTCCAGCGTGCTGGACCCCTGCGCCTTCACGCTGCGCCGCAACACGAAACGAACGCGCCTCGCACACCCGTAGGGGCGGAGCGTGCTCCGCCCGTGTCGCCCGCAGGGCGACGATGGGTCATCGGGTCACGTCACGAGCGGGACAACCCGGAAACCTGCAACCCTTCGGTGATCGCTTCCGGGAGCGAAGCGGGATAACACCCGGTCCTGCAAGGGGGGTGTTCGACAACCCCGGGATTTGCAATTTTCAAGGGCTCCCGGAGGCCCGCGACTTGCAAAATCCCGTTCTATCCCGCCCCCACCTTGCAGGATCGCCCGTTGTCGAACACCCCCCTTGCAGGAAACGCGTTTATCCCTCCTTTGCCCGACGACGCACCGCGCCGCCCGAGGCGGGTCGCCTGCCGGCGACCCCTGCAGGTCGTGCGCCTCGTCGGTCTTCGCAGGGGCGGCCGGGAGGCCTCCCGCCGTTTGCCGGCGTGCCCGGTATCCCGGCACGAATGCGTTGCCCGACGCGGGCGCCCTGCCGGGCGCCCCCACGGGTGGCGCGTCTCGTGGACCGGCCCGGGAACGCCCTACGGGATCGCGGCGAGGCCCTTCTCGATCTCCTGGAGACTCGCCGGGTGGACGAGGCCGCGGATCATCCGGATCTCGGTCTCCACCAGGTCGTCGAGGGCGGCCCGCGGGTCGATGGACGGCCGGGCGGCGAGGCGGCGGGCCAGCTCGTCCCGGTCGTAGTCCCCCTCCCCGCCGGGCTCGAGCCCCTCGAAGAGGTCCCCGGCGACCGCCAGGTTCCGCTGGCAGGTCAGGACGAAGTTCCGCACTCCCGCCCCGATCTCGAGGCGGAGCGCCCGCCACACCACCCGGTGCCGGGCGAGGAACCGGTCGACCTCGGCGAGGAGCTCCGGCGTCGGCTCCGCGGCGGGTTCCGCGGGCGCCTCGCCGACGGGCGGCTCCCCGGGGGCGGCCGGGGCCTCCTCCGTCACCGGTTCCCCGGCGGCCGACTCCTCCGCGGAGGCGGCCGCTTCCTCGCGCGCCGGCTCCTCCGCGGGAGCGGCGGGTTCGGGCGGTGCCTCCTCCGCCACCGGCCCCGCCGGCGGTGGTTCCTCCGCGGGAGGAGGAACCTCCTCCTCGCGTTCCGCGGGAGCGGCGAGCGCGTCGTCCTCCGGGGCGGAGGGCGTCTCCGGCGACGCTTCCTCGACGGGCTCCGCGGGGGGCGGTTCCTCGGCGGCCGGGGGCGCGGGCGCCGGGCCCACTTCCTCCTCGCCGTGACCGGGAGCCCCTTCCTCCTCTTCCGCGGCGACCGGCGGCCCCGGCGGCGCCTCCGTCACCGGCTCGGTGGGCGGCGGTTCCTCCTCGATGGCCGGAGAGGCCGGCTCCGCGATCGCCTCCCCGGCGGGCGCGGGAACCTCGGCGTCCTCCGGGGGAGCGGGCGGCCCCGGCGGCGTCTCCGCGACCGGCTCGCTGGGTGGCGGCTCCTCGACGGTCGGGGTCGGGGCCGGGGCCGCCTCCTCGGACGCCGGTTCCTCCTCCCGCTCCTGCACGGGTTCCGGCGCGGGCTCCCCTTCGAGCGCGGCCCCGGGGGGCGGTTCCTCCCCCACGGGTTCCGTCGGCGGCGGCTCCTCCGGGGGCGGGGCGGGTGGTTCCCCCGGCCCCGGAGGCACCGGTTCCTCGCCGGCGAGGGCGCGCTCGACCAGCTCCCGGGGGACCTCGAGGGTCCGGGCCGGGTCCGCCGAGGGCGTCGGCGGTGGCGCGGGGGGCGGTGCCTCTTCCTTCTTGCGCTCCCCGAACAGCTCCGGCGCGATCTCCCAGGCGGAGGAGGGCGCCTCGATCGGCACGTCCCGGGCCGGTTCCCCGGCCGGTTCCGGCTCCGGCGCGGGCCCCGCTTCCGGGGCGGGCTCCGCCGCGGGGAGCGGCGCCTCCGCCGGGGGGGCGGCCTCCCCGGGTTCGGGCGCGGGGGCCGGCTCCGGCGGCGCCGAGCGCTCCCGGAGCCGGGCGACCAGCTCCGCCTGGGGCACCCGCTCGACGATGCCGACCAGCTCCATCGCCCGCAGGAGCCGCAGGAGGAGGGCGTCCGGCTCGTCCCGGGCCGCGAGGATCTCGGCGAGGGTCCGCTCCTGGCCGAGGAGGGAGACGATCTCCCAGAGCACCGGGCGCAGCGTCATCCGGTCCATCCGGTCCAGGTACTCCGGGCGGAGCCGGAACAGGGTGTCCAGGCTGCCGAGGGCGCGCCAGACGTTCTCGAAGGCGGCCGAGGTCTCGTACGCCTCGACCACCAGGTCCTC
>Ga0256842_1002227_pt1 | contig 14252 bp, 15 predicted proteins | sample 4559240metaG_FD_185973 | JGI IMG/M metagenome (GOLD analysis project Ga0256842, IMG submission 185973) | Hydrothermal vent microbial communities from Guaymas Basin, Mexico - 4559-240 | ecosystem: Environmental > Aquatic > Marine > Hydrothermal vents | place: Mexico: Guaymas Basin | collected...
CGTTTCACGACCGAGGAGGAGATAGACTACACGATCGAACAGTTCGAAAAAGCGGTGGAGCGCCTAAGGAGTATATCAAGCTCTTACGCGTATATGCCAGAAAATATGAAAACGACAGAAGGAGCACATAATGGCTAAAAACGATCTGATTGGCGGAAGTATCTGGGAAGAGTACAGCCAAAAAGTACAGGATTTGATGAACAATCCCAAAAACCAGGGAGAGTTGACCGAAGAGGACGCCAAGCGCCTTGGCGGCGAACTGATCGTCGCCGATTTCGGAGCCGAAAGCTGTGGTGACGCCGTGCGCCTCTATTGGATCGTCGACCCGAAAACCGACAAAATTCTCGAAGCGAAATTCAAAAGTTTCGGTTGCGGTACCGCGATCGCGAGCTCCGATACGATGGTAGAGCTATGCAAGGGCAAAACTGTCGATGAAGCGGTGAAAATCACCAATATTGACGTTGAAAAAGCGATGCGCGATACACCCGAAACACCCGCCGTTCCGCCACAGAAGATGCACTGTTCGGTCATGGCGTACGACGTCATCAAAAAAGCCGCGTCCCAGTACAAGGGCGTGGATATGGAGAGCTTCGAAGATGAGATTATCGTCTGCGAATGCGCCCGCGTAAGCCTGCAGACACTCAAAGAGGTAATCAGACTCAACGACCTAAAAACTGTCGAAGAGATCACCGACTACACAAAAGCGGGAGCATTCTGCAAAAGCTGTATCAAGCCGGGAGGCCATGAGGAGCGGGAGTACTACCTGGTGGATATCCTTGCTGAAACCCGCAAAGAGATGGAAGAGGAAAAACTCAAAGCCACGGTCGAAAAACAAGCAAGCGGCGAAGATGTTCCTTTCAAAGATATGACACTTGTGCAAAAAATCAAAGCGATCGACAGCGTGATCGACGAAAGCGTGCGCCAATATCTGATCATGGATGGCGGAAACATGGAAGTACTCGACGTCAAACAAAATGGCGACTACACCGATATCTATATTCGATACCTCGGAGCATGCTCCGGATGTGCCAGCTCCAGCACGGGAACATTATACGCCATCGAATCGGTTCTGAAAGAGAAACTCGATCCAAATATCAGGGTATTGCCTATTTAACGGAAAGAGACCGACTGATGTTATGCGAAACGTTTCGCATAACATCGATTCAAGCAGGTCGCCCGGGGCCTATCTTTCTCATATAGGCTTGACGACCACCATAATAACGATAACGACCATCAGAATGGTTGGAATTTCATTGTACGCACGGAAAAATTTGCCACTTTTTTTGCATCGGCCTTCATGAAGCCTCTTTTTGAACCATCCAAGTGAAAAGTGATAGGCTACCAACAACAATGCGGCAGTGAGCTTGACATGCAGCCACAAGCCGCTTTTAAAGAGCTCCGGCATCAATGCGATCATCGTTCCACCGCTCAAAATCGTGGCCCACATCGCGGGCACGCCGATAAAGCCGTACAGTTTGTTTTCCTGAATCTTCACTACTTCTACAAACCCCTTGTTGCCGGCGTGCTCTTGGTGATAGACATAAAGACGCGGCTGATAAAAGAGCATCGCCATCCAGCTTGTAAAACTCATGACATGAAATGCCAAAACCCAGTTGTAATATTCCATCTATCTCTTCCTTGAAACGATTTTGCTGACCGTCTTGACACCGAGGCGAACCGCAACGAACAGTATATATACCCCAAAAACGATGACAAACGGGTGAAACGACCCCAGAGGGCTTCCCTGCAGAGATTCCAGGTGCTGCAGGGGATGCTCGAGCCACACTTTATAATGCATACCGAGCGACAAAACCGCAAAGAGTCCTAAAAAAATCAGAAGCTCTTTTTTTAACTGCCTCATTCACTCTCCTTGACAGGTATATAATGTATCGTACAGTAGCATTTAGCGTTTTAGTTCTTCTTGAATCGAATGAAGTAGCTTACCCTTCTCTTGGAAAGATTCGCACCTCGAGCATATCTTTCAAGGATAGGCCGGGCACCCGAATCGCATCATCCTCGATACTCCCCTTCACGATATCTGGATGGCAGGCGTCGCAACTGTATTTCGAGTCGATCTCTTTACGTTTGAATATCTTTGCGGGAATCCGCTTGTGGGTCTTTCGCCAATATGGGGTATGCACGATAGAATAGACCGGCTCTTCCCGCCATTTGATGGACTCGAGAACTTTGAATGCCGCCTCCCGCGTCGAATGCTCCGCGCTGTTGCCCACGAGATAGTCGCGAATCGTCCTGGCATCCTCTTCGTCTAGATCGAGCTCATCCCCAAAATGATCGTCTGTAGTGTCCATGATGATCCGCCACGACTGGGCCGGCAGAAGATAGGCGGGAAAAACCACATGACAGTCACCACACTCCAGAGCCAAGAGAGGATGCTCCTTTTCGTAGTCGATAGGGGCGAAACGGCTTTTCGTCAAAGCGTTGTCGGGAATCTCCACGACATAGAAGTAGATTCCTGCGGATAGAAACAGGAAAAAGGCGGCAAAGATATTCTGTTTTCGGTCCAGCTGCACATCTATACCATCGGCAAGGTATTTATAGCCGGTAAACATCGACCAGATTATCCCCGTATGGTGATAGAGGTGTTCAAACAATACACCTCCTATATGAATGACCACGACACCGAGCATTCCATATGCGAGCCAAAAGTGCAGCCAGAAGAGGTCATCCATCTCATAGTACATATCGGTATTCAGAAAAGAGGCGAGACCGCGTCCTTCCTGAATACCGTAAAGGAGTATTCCGCTTATGCCAAGCAGCAACCCCAGGACCAACATCGAGATCGCTCCCCAGCTAGAGGCAGGATTGTGACCCGGAGTCTTCTCTTTATGGCCAAAAAGATGGAGAATGTAGTTGAGAAGGTGGTCGCCTTGAAAGTCGAAGCATCGGAAGTTGGAATATAGGGGGCCGATAAAGCCCCATGTCACCCTGAAAAAAGCCAGAGTGGCGAAAACCATTCCAAAAGCGACATGAAGCGTCAGCAGATTTTCAAACCATATTGTAAAAAATGCGAGCGTGAATGAAAGGGCATAAAACCAGTGAAAGGTTCGAATACACAATGGCCATACATAGACTTTATGCTTCACCACCCTCTCTTCCATCGGCCGCAGCGTATCTACTCGTCCTCTTTTGGTGGCGGAAAGGCGACGACGATTGCACCTCTCAGATCGCCAGTGTGATAACCATATCCCTTGCCGTCTGGATATTTACTGGCGAAATATTTGACTATTTTCGGATCGACCGCAGCCCGGTCACCATGGCACTTTTTACATGTGCGGCTATTGAGGGTGATCGGCGCATAGAGTTTATAGCTGCCGTCCTCATGGGCCTGAACTATCGTTTTGGGCAAAAAAGCGTTGGCCTTGACGAGATAGTCGAGTGCTTCAAGAATCTTCTCTTCGTCCTTCTTCGGAGCGTTTTTCGGATTCCTGGGCCTTAGGCTGACGCGTTTGACACTCAGCTCTTTTCCATACTTCCGTCGAATGGCGTCGATATCCTTGAGCGACTCTTCGGCGCAGTACTTCGCCATCGCTTCGAGTCCGCCCCGCTTCTTGGCCTTCTTTAGTTTGTGTTTGAGCGTTTTTTGAATCTTTTTGGCGATCTTGCCGCCAACCTTTTCAACCTGTTTGACGCTGTAATCTTCCGCCATCGCCACCAGGCCGGAAAAGATCATCGACAACAATAAAAGCCGTATCCCTCGTTTCATCGGTCTCTCCTTTTTTCGGCCCGCCAAAGAGGCGGACCGGCGGCATATTTTAGTGGTGCTCGGGCTTGCCGTCCAGATCGAAGAGCTTGGTGCCCAAAAAATAGAGAATAAGACAGATACCGATACCGCCAAACCCTATCATCATTTCGGTCGAAGATGGAAAATATTCGACAAAAGACGGCGGAAGCTGGTATTCGCGAATTTTCAGCGTCTGCATCGGAAAGAGCTGTGCATCGTGGACTAGATCGTAGCGCATATAGAAAATTCCGATCATACCGATGAGAGATGCCCAGACCATCGCTTTGATTGCGGTTCCCTTGCTTTTCAAAATCAGCAAGAAAGGTATCACCATTCCACACATGACTTCACCCAGCCAGAACGACTTGGTATGGAGAATATGGATAATCGTGTCTGCACGCTCGGGCATGCCTCCATAGACGCCGGTCAACATTTTCCATGTTTCGAAAAACATCAAGATAGCCAAAAGCAAGCCCTGAATTTTCATGAAATTGGTCAACGCTTTCGCCACATCGTCCGGGAAAGCCTGGCCTCGATATTTATAGCCGTACATCAAAAAGATCAGATAGATACCCGTAATAAATGCCGTCAGAATGAAATAGGTCGGATAAAAGACTCCATTGGCTACGAGACGGGCATTCAAAAAGCCAAAAACTCCTCCAAGGTTGGAGTGTGCCGCTAGACCGATAAGCAGACCGATCAAGCCGAATATCTTGGCTTTTTTCATATCGTTTCTCATCAGGAATACGAATTCGATCACCATGAATGTCAGGTAGAGGCCATACAGCGTACCCATCCACCAGATCGCGGACCGCAGACCGGGACTTATGACGTTGTAGATCAACATTCTGACCGGATGGCCGATTTCGAAAGCGATCACGGCAAAACCGGAAAGGATCGTAATGATCGATCCGAAGATGGCCCGCTTGCTGACAGTCATATAGTCTTTGAAGCCGAACACATCACCAAACGATCCCACGATACAAAGCCCCGTGGAGGAGACGACGAAAAAGATATACATTGCGATCAAAAGACCCCATGGATGTTCCCGTGTCACACCATATGCGTGATGGCCATGCACCAGATAGATCCCGACACCGATCAAAAAGAGGGCTGTCAGCACGATGGCGACCAGCGCCATAAACTTGTTTTCAGGCACCAGCAGCTCTTTAAGAGACATTTTTCTATACGGAATAATTTTTTGTAAATTCATGATCCACCCCTTAAATCAAATAGAAGAGTTTGGGTTTGGTACCCAGATGCGGTTTGAGCGAGAAGTGCTCACGCGTCATCAAGACCTGGCTGATTTCGCTATTCGGATCATCCAGGTCACCGAATATACGGACTTTGGTGGGACATGTCGCCTGACACGCCGTAGTCGTTTCACCCCTGGCCAGACGAGTATCGGAGCAGAACGTACATTTATCTACCGTCATCGTTCTATCATCCACGTATCGGGCATCGTACGGACAGGCATTCATGCAGTAGCTACAGAGAATGCATTTGTCCGGATCGACGCGAACGACGCCGTTTTCATCATAATGTGTAGCATGGGTTGGACACACCTCCTCGCACGGCGCGTTGTCGCAGTGCTGACACTGGCTGGGCATAAAAGTGTTGGAGGCGATACTGAGCAACGGAAACTCGCCTTCGATCTCTTTGACACCTACCCAAATACGGTGTTTGTCGGCTCCGAGCAGGACACCGTTTTCCTCTTTACACGCGACTTCGCACGCTTTGCAGTTGATGCAGTTTTTGTAATCCAGGGCCATTCCATATCTTGCCATTTCTTACACCTTTCTGATTTCTACGTTCGTTGAATGCATGACGGCGCCGCCGTAGACCGGTTCGATCTCGTCGACGATGACCGCATTGTCGTTTCCACCGCTTCGATAGGCCCATGTAAGCTCTTTCGACTCTTCACCAAAACCGTGAATGAAGAATACCTGGTCGGGAGCGATTTTTTCGGTCGGATAGGCTTTGAGCCGTGTTTTTCCCGCTTCACTGGAGACTTCGATCATGTCACCGAATTTGATTCCCATTTTTTTGGCCACCCGCTTATTGATCCAGATATAATTTTCGTGAATCAGATCGTGCAGCATCGCGTTATTGGCGGTACCGCTCTGGGTGAACTGGGCATGACGTCCCGTGAGCATGCGGAATTTTCCTTCCGGCACCTGGAACTCGTACTCTTTGCGCCATGTAGGCATCGGATCGACACCTTTTTTCGCTATATTGACCAGATTGCACTCCACTTTGCCGGAATTCGTCTTTGGCTTGCCTCCCCGTACGGTGTAGGCTTTTTTATCATCTGGATAATAAACATACTCGTTGACCGAAACCTGCTTGAAATACTCCTCCATTTTCGGATAGAATACCCCATGCTTGCAAAGCTCTTCGTATGCTCCTGGATAGCCTGAGACAGCATGTTCGTTGAGCTCTTCCTGGCTGTGCTTGAAAGGAATGGTCAGATCGAATTCCTTGTAAACCTCCGCTTCGCCGCGATCGGCGATATCTTCCTGTACATCCTCATCGTATTTTTTCGTAATCTCGAAAAGAGGTTTTGAAATTTTTTCGGTCAATCCCCTCATTATTTCAATCACGGGTTTGGTTTCATACATCGGATCGAGCACCTTGTTTCGTACGGCGATCGATGGCTCCGGACCACCAAAAGTTTTGACGGGATCGGTTCTTTCGAGGTACGTACACTCCGGCAATACGACATCGGCATACATCACCGTATCGCTCGGCATCGTATCGATCGCGACACTCAGGTCGAGGCCTTTGAGAAATTTCGCGGTTTTTTCCGTATTGGGCATATTCATCATTGGATTGTGCTTGTAGAGGAACATACCGCGGATCGGATAAGGGCTACGACCTTCGAGCACCCGGTTTCTGAATCCTATCCACGATCCCCCGCCTGAGACAATCGCACAATCTGAATATCCGTGCCCTCCTTTTGCTCTATCGACATCCACCCCTTCCGCCTGAGCGTACATCGGCGCGAGGACCTCGTGGCCCTTGAGGGGAAGTTTTTTCCCGAAAACGAGACCGCCTTTCGTGTCGATACCGCCACCGAGAGCCTGGAAAATCGCCATGGCACGGCGCAACTGGAAATCGTTTTTGGCGAAAGTGCTACGTCGGCCCGGATAATAGACCGCTTTGGGGGCATGCTTCATGAAATCACGGGCAATCTTGTAGATATCTTCGGCGGAGATACCTGTAATCTTCTCGGCCCATTCGGGTGTGTACCCTTCGGCATACAAATGGTTCTTGTATTGTTTGAAGCCCTTGAAATATTTCTCGACATACGCTTTGTCGTAAAGCTCTTCCATAATGGCGACATAAGAGAGCGCCAAAACGAAGGCCAGGTCGGTACCCGGTTTGATTGGCAGCCATTTATCGGCTTTTGCGGCCGTGTTGGTAAAGCGTGGATCTACACAGATCAGTTTTGCACCACGCCCTTTCGTTCGCTTGAAGAAATCCATCGTATCGGGTGTCACGATCGCTTCGGCACGATTGGCGCCAGCCATGATGATATACTCCGCATTCTCCAGATCCGCCTGAGGATAGGCTCCGAGTGTGACGCCATAGCCCGATACGACTGTTCTCAGACATAGCGATGCGTGGTTCAGCCAATTCGAAGAGCCAAATCCCGTATAGAAAGTCTTGAAGGTGTGTTCCGCCATTCCTTCTCCGGCACAGAAGAAGATCGTCGAACGATTATCCTTCTCCTCTTCGAGAATCTTGGCGAGTCCGGGAAACTTGTCGGTACCGTTTAAAATAGCATCATATGCTTCATCCCATGAAACACGCTTGAATTTACCCTCACCTTTTTCTCCGACACGGATCATCGGATACTTCAGTCTATCCGGATCGTAAAGTGCCTGGATACCGGCATTTCCCCGGGGGCAGAGCATATTTCGTGACTTGGGAAACATCGGGTTGGGATCGAGCTTCGTCACGACACCATCTTCCACCCGAGCAATGGCCGCACACTTGTTGACGCACATTTCACAGAGCGTGGGAACAAGCTTCGCCTCGCCAGTGCCTGTCTTCGTCGTAATGGAGATCTCTCCGTGCTCCTTTTCGTTGGAAAAAAGGTCGCTCGGTGTCATTGCCATTCCGCCCATTACGGTCATTGCGACACTACCTTGCAGGAAGCGTCTTCGGGAAATTTCGACCGCCATATCTCCTCCTTCTTTGCATAAAATAATCCATTATAAATAAGACAAATTTAATCTTATCTATAAAGTCATTTTAAATTTTAGTATAAATAAGCTTATACTATTCTTCTTATGCTTATTATCAGTAATCTTGAATATAATTTTTTTCAAATCGAGACTACGAGGGTGCAGAGGGAATCGCTTCTTTATTTATGGATTTTGGATATTAAAAAAACAAATGAGAATCGAGGGGGCAGGAGGCGGCACACAATAGGCCACCTCCCGTTTTTAGCGGGCTTCGGGGTTGAAAGAGTAGTAGAGATATTTGGCCATTGACTGGGCGTCGACCTTGATCCCTTTCTTTTTTTCGAGTACTTTCATATTGTGAGCCATCGCTTCATGCTGGGGACCTTCAAAGCCTTTTTCCTGGACGTCCATCAATGCATCGAAAAGCTCATTGATATCCTTGTCGTTCAGAGCCGGTCCTTTTTTGGCAGGGTTTCCTTCACCATTTGCCCCGTGACACTTTTTGCAATACTTTTCATAAATTTTTGCGTTACTCATTTCGGCAGCCATTGCGCCCACGCTCAGCACCGTAAGACATGCAACGGCTCCCACTATTTTTTTCATTCGCATCGTTTCTCCTTCTTCGGAAATATTTTTCATTTTATCGTCAAATCGTGTAATCATTGTGAAGACACCGGTTTTTACATCAGTCCTCGCATCATAAGATTCCAGTACATGGGCTTGAGCATATAGAGATCGAATGCCCACCATATCCAGCGTGGTTTGGATGGATCGAGGGGGAATGACGGCGCCGGACCATCGTAGTTGAATTCCGCCAGCATAATTTCACCATACTGGGTTTTCAAAGGACAGACGGTATATCCGTCGAATTTCGCCGTCGGCTCTTTGCCCTCCATGACCGCAATGAGGTTGTCTTGAAGAACCGGCCCATGATGGCGCGCGGAACCGCCGGTCTTGCCGAGCGGAATACCGAGAATATCACCGATACCGAATACATTTTTATATTTGATGTGCTGAAGCGTATAGCGGTCTGCCGCCATCCATCCCTTGGCGGTACCTTTCTGCCATCCGATCGGAGAGTTCGCGACGGCATCGACACCTTTCATTGGGGGAACGATATGGATGAAGTCGTACTTCATTTTCACTTTTTTGATCATCGGAATGACTTCGAACTCTTCGAGATCCTCGTCCCACTCCCCTTTTTCGAAATAGTGATAGTTGAATGTCGCCATTTTCTGGTCGGCATCGATTCCAATCAGATCGTGACCGAATGCATCATAGATATTGCCGTAATCGACCGTCAACTTCAAAAGTGTCTGATTGTAGGATTTGATACCGAAAAGCTTTCCGCCCTTTTTGGTGAAAGTGAATTTCGCGTTATCGTGGACATCATTGCCACCCAACGGGCTGTTGCCGCGCAGCATATCGTCGCACAGATAGAGAATTTTCTGAGGCGCACCACCGCACTTGATTGGCGTGCTTGGCTGGGTACAGATTACATGCATCGGGTTGCCTGGGTCGCGTTTCTCCGCTTCGGCACGCACCTGCTTGAACCACTCCCATGTAGCCACGCCTCCCTTGGCCGTTCCATTTACGGGATCGTTCAGATAGACACTGGATATCCCTTTCTGTCCGACCAGATCTGGGCTCATACCCTCGATGCGCTCGTAGTCATACTGCAAACCCGTCGCGACCACGAGGAAGTCGTAACCGATCTTTCCGTTTTTGGCCGTTTCGACACTGTTGTTGTCTGGATCAAAACCTTTTGCCTCGTCCTTGATCCATTTTACACCATCGGGCATCAGATCGCTATTGGGTTTTTTGATATCGTCTTCAGTGTACAGACCCGCTGCCATGAAGACCTGGCCAGGCTGATAGAGATGGATATCGTTGGGAGCGATGAGCACGATTTCCGCATTTGGGGCGGCTCTTCTCATGCGTGCTGCCGCCATGATACCACCGGCACCGCCGCCGACGATTACAATTTTAGCTTTTTTGTCGCTGGAAGCCATCGCTTCAGTCGCAGCATTGGCAGATGTGGGCGCCGTTCCCATCATCGTCGCCGCCCCTCCAAGACCCATCAGTTTCAGGGCATCACGCCGGCTCATACCTTCTTTTTTTATGAGCTCTTCGATAACCTCTTGGCTATGTTTCAACATTTTTTTATCCATGCTATTACTCCTGTAGTTGCGAATGCCTCTATTATAGAGATTAAAGGTAAAAATTATCTTATTAATACGTCAGTATATTCTATCTATGAGCAGTTGTATCGTTCGGTCACCATTGAATTCATTGACCTGCAGGGTTCCCGAAACATCGATTTTTTCGCCAATCGAAGCCATTTTGTCGAAACCGAACTGGATGGCTGGAAGAGAAATATTTCCATTTCCCAAAAGAAGCTTCATATGATTTTTTTCGGCGCCAATGGCACGCACATCAATAACATTGATATTCTTGATCAGAAATTTTGGCCGACTATTCGCCTCGCCATAAGGCTCGTACCGTGCCAGGATCTCCATCAGATCCCAGTCGATCTCTCCAACCGGCAACTCTCCGAGAACATTCTCTTTCGGCACGAACAGTTCCGGAGGAAGCGACGAGGCCTCTTTGCAGACAGCTCCACGAAAAACTTCGATCTTCTCCTTGTCCAGCGAGAGCCCGGCTGCCATTTTATGACCTCCAAAGGCTGTCAAAAAACTTTTGCACCGATTAAGCAGCGCAAACAGATCGACATCGCCGATACTTCTTCCGCTCCCTTTGGCGCGACCGTTTTTGACAGAAAAAACGATGGCCGGTTTTTTGAATCTATCGACCAAGCGCGACGCGACGATTCCCAGGACTCCTTCATGCCAACCCTCCCCTGCCACCACGATGACCGGGTCATTATGATTGGCCATATCTATAGCCATTGCCGTCGTCTCCGCCTCTTCTTGCCTTCGCGCCTGATTCAGCGTATCGAGCATGATCCAGCCGCTACTCGCTTCGTCGATCGTTTTGGCCCGAAGAAATTTCAATGCAACTGCGGCGTCTTCCATCCGCCCGGCACTGTTTATGCGGGGCGCGATACCATATCCGATATCCTCTGCGCTGAAACGCTGCTTGCCGAGATAGGAACGCGCCGCTTCAAATGCGGGGCGACGCGATGTCGAAAGCATCTGCAACCCTTTTTGCACCAAAGGGCGATTGATTGACGTCAGCGGCATGACATCGGCTACGATCGCCAGCGCCAACAGATCGAGAAAACGCCCCATCTTGATATCGAGACCCATCTTCTGCTTCAACGCACCGATCAGAAACCAAGCCACCTGCGCGCCGCAGATTTCGGGATAGGCGAATGTGCACTCCCTCTTTTTCGGATTGACGATCGCATAGGCGTCGGGAAGCTTTTCGGAAGGTGTATGATGATCGGTGATGATCAGATCGATTCCCCTGGCCCGGCAAGCTTCTGCCGCCTCTATCGCCGCTATTCCGTTGTCGACCGTAATTACGACATCGGCATCGATTCTCTCCAAAACGCTCAAAGAGACACCGTAACCATCGCCAAAACGGTTGGGGATCACGATATCGACAGGATAATCGATCGTTTCGAAAAATTCGTCCATCAGAGCAGACGAGACAACTCCGTCGACATCGTAGTCACCGACGACAGCGATACGCTCGTTCTTTTCTACAGCCTGCACGATACGCGTCGCGGCGCGATCCATATCGTGCAGCTGAAAAGGGTTGGGGATCTCTTTCAGTGTTTTGAAGCCCTCATCGAAACGAGCCCTCAGCAGGGCATCGATTTTGGCTTTTGTCAGCAGCGAAAGGTTATGCATTCCTGGCATTTTTCGCCGCCAACGCGGCGCGGGAGAAAGCGAGAATCGACGGATTCGGCTTTTGCAGTCGTGATGTAAATTCCGGATGGAACTGCACTCCAAGAAACCACGGGTGATCCTTGACCTCTACCGCTTCGATCAATCCATTGCTCTCGCCGGAGACGACCATGCCGGCCTTTTCGAATCGTTCCCGATAGGCCGGATTGGCTTCGTAGCGGTGGCGGTGACGCTCGTAGATGATCTTTTTGCCGCCATAAGCCTCCCAGAGCTTCGTCCCCTCCTTGATCTCGCAGGGGTAAGCGCCCAGACGCATCGTGCCGCCAAGAGGACTTTTTTTGGTGCGCACCTGCTTTTGGCCGGAGTGGTCGATAAATTCGTCGATCAGGTAGATGATCGGTTCACTCGTTTCAGGATCGAATTCGACCGAATTTGCATTCTCGATCCCGAGAACGTTGCGCGCATATTCGATGAGGCTCAGCTGCATCCCCAGGCAGATGCCCAGATACGCTATACCGTTTTCACGGGCATGACGAATCGCCATCATCTTGCCCTCCACTCCCCGCACGCCAAATCCTCCGGCCACGAGTATGCCATCGACTTCGCCCACAGTCTCTTCGATCCCCTTCTCTTCGATATCCTCACTGTCCACCCAGCGGATATTTATGCGCGTATCGAGCGCCGCACCCGCATGTATCAACGCCTCTGTCAGTGATTTATACGACTCTTTGAGCCCTAGATATTTACCTACGAACGCGATGGTGATCTCGTTGCGCGGAGCGATGATCCGCTTGACCAGGATATCCCACTCCTCCATGTTTGGCACTTTGTCGGCCAGGTGAAATCGCTTGATCAGCGGATTCATGATGCCGTCTTTCAAAAAATTCAACGGAACTTTATAGATTGTCGGAGCGTCCATGCACTCTATAACGCTATCCATATCCACATCGCAACTGATCGCGATCTTTTTACGCAACTCTTTGGGCAGCGGCTTTTCACAACGGGCGATGATCATATGTGGCGTGATACCGATACGGCGGAGCTCCTGCACGCTATGCTGGGTCGGTTTTGTCTTCAGCTCGCCGGCGGCCTTGATGTATGGCACCAATGTTACGTGAATATTGATAACCCTCTCGCTTCCCAGCTCATGCTTGATCTGGCGAATCGTCTCCAGAAAAGGCAAGCCCTCGATGTCGCCTACTGTACCGCCCAGCTCCACGATCAGTACATCTTTGCCTTTGCCGGCTTCGAAAATCCTTCGCTTCACTTCACCCACGATATGCGGAACCACCTGGATCGTCTTGCCAAGATATTCACCTTTGCGCTCTTTGGTGAGCACGGTGTGGTAGATCTGGCCGGTGGTGAAATTGTTCTTTTTGCTCAAATCCACATTCAAGAAACGCTCATAATGGCCCAGATCCAGATCGGTCTCCGCACCGTCTGCAGTCACGAACACTTCGCCATGCTCCAGAGGACTCATCGTACCCGGATCCATGTTCAGATATGGATCCATCTTCAGGATCGAAACATTCAGCCCCGTCTGCTTTAGAAGCGTCCCCACGCTCGCCGCCGTGATCCCTTTTCCAAGAGAACTGAGAACCCCGCCCGTTACAAAGATATATTTTGTCATGTCTGCCTCGCCGTAAAATGTTGCAATTATTTTATCCAACAAGGGCTAAGAGTGTGCTTTGTATTATTCGGATTTTTGAAGAATATCGTAGAACGCCCCCGAAGAGGCGAAGATTGTTTAGCGGTTTTTGAGAGCTTTGGCCCAGCTCTCCATCGCATCGTTGGCGATGGGGTTGGGTGCCTCCATAAAAATAACGACAAATTTATCCCCAAGGTCGCTGACACCGATGGAGCGCGGGCGCACAGCCATCACTTCCGGCGTAGGGAGCTCTTTTCCAAAACAGAATATTATGTTTTTTGCCGCCTTGATATTCTCTGCGATATTGTGCTCCGGAAGGCTGCTGGTATGTGCATAATGATCGAATGTCGCGATATAGACGGCGACTGGATGCGCATCGATTTTGGACTTGAAATGATCGATTATCTCATCTACGCTGCTGCAGCTGGTCTCATCCTTATCTACAATAAGCTCGAATATCGGATATTTCTCTTTGAAAACTTTTTGTTTCATTCACACTCCTTCGTTTTGTTTATATTGACGATACAAACCCCCACCTTCGCAGAGTTCGGGCAGGGGCTTTGAATACAGTTTTATGAATTTTCGGACTCTTTTTCCTTGTGGCATCCCGTATCGATTCCAAAAGGAATATAAAGAGGGCAGATACCTACAGCTCCAGTAAGAAGCGGCACGAGTCCGACAGCTCCCCACCAGTTTTGAGCCGCCACTCCCCATCCGATGATAGCAAGTCCCAACACAACCCGTACAATTCTATCTATTTTTCCTTCGTTACACATGGCTCACTCCTTCTTTTTGTTGATAATTATTGATAATCTTGCCCGAAACAATACCGAATGGGCGTCGATCTCCTACAT
>Ga0256842_1002228_pt1 | contig 14252 bp, 12 predicted proteins | sample 4559240metaG_FD_185973 | JGI IMG/M metagenome (GOLD analysis project Ga0256842, IMG submission 185973) | Hydrothermal vent microbial communities from Guaymas Basin, Mexico - 4559-240 | ecosystem: Environmental > Aquatic > Marine > Hydrothermal vents | place: Mexico: Guaymas Basin | collected...
GTGGAGGGGCCGACGACCGCCACCACCCTCGCGCCCCCGGAGAGGGAAAGGTACCTCTCCAGCTGGCCGCTGTAAAGGGTCGAGCCCGTTATGACCACGTAGTCGGACCCGGGAATGATCCTCTCTGCGGCCCAGTCAGGGTAGACGGACGACTCGTACGGTATTGGCTGTCTCTCGATGACGTACACTCTGCAGCCCATCTCCTTCGCGGCCTCAATGTAAGGCCTGAAGTACCCAACGAAGACCACCCTCTCCCCCGGCTCCGGCGGGGCGAGGTCGAAGAGGTCGCCCTCCCCGTCGGGATCCTCCTGGACCAGTGCGTTCACCACGGCGGCCCCCACCGCCGCCTCGATCGGGACTGGGGAGAGGAGCATCCTGGCGAGCGCCCGTGGGTCCCTGGGCACGGATCCGGCCATCTTCAGCAGAGTGCAGTCCTCGGAGGACCTCTCGTAGGGCACCACCATGAGGCCCGCTCTGCCGTCGTCCAGGACCGCGATGATGTAGGAGGCCCCGATGACGAGGTTCTCGAGCCTTGAGCCCCTGACCCTATCGAGGGCCAGATCGAGGAGCGAGGAGATCAATCCAGCACCTCCAGGACGGGGTTAACGATCCTGAACTCCCTCACGTCCACGAGTCCTTTGTCCGTGATCTTGAGGGCCGGGATTACGGAGAGGGAGAGGAAGGACAGGGTGTGGAGTGGGTTCCCCATGGTACCCCCCATGGACCTGTACTCGGAGACGAGGCGGTCTACGTCCTCCGCAACCTCCTCCATGGGCCTGTCGCTCATGAGGCCGGCGACCTCCAGCCTGACGGTGGCGACCGGCTCACCGTCGGCCACCAGGGCGTAGCCTCCCCCGATCTCCCTGAGGATCCTCATCGCCGCCAGGGCGTCCTCTAGGTCGTCAGACACGACTATCATGTTGTGGGAATCGTGGGCCACGGTACCCGCCAGGGCCCCGCCCGAGAAGCCAAAACCCTTCACGAATCCCCTGCCCACGCCACCGTAGACCCCGTGCCTCTCGACGACGAAGGCGTAGTGCACCCCCCTGGGCGGCAGGACAACGCCATCTTCCACTTCGGCCTCCTCCACGAGCCTCTCGGTGTACACGTCGTCCTCCTGGGCCCCTATGACGAGGATCCTCGCCCTGGAGCCCCCGTCAGCCCTGATGTGCAGGTCCTCGGGCTCCAAATCGGGAACGCGGACGGACATCAGGAAGTCGGGGGGTATCCTGTGCGGACCGATCTCCTTGGTCAGCCTACCCCTGAACCAGACCTCACCTTCGAGGATGACAGTGTTCACCTTGAAGCTGCTCAGGTCGTCCACCACCACCGCGCTCCCGTAGGAGCCGGGCCTGAGGGGAAGGAGCCAGGGATCCCTGATGTAGAGGGCCGGAACCAGGGTGGCGGAGACCACGGCGTCAACGGGATCCATGCCGAGCTCGACCGCCCTCCTGAGGATCCTGTCCACGTGCCCTAAGTCCCTGATGGTCTCCGGGGAGAGATCGTCGGAGGCAAAGGAGAGTAGCCTCGCCCTGAGTCCCGCCTTGAGGATCCCCGGCAGGATTCTGTCTATGTCCCTCTCGATGGTCCCGTACCTGAGGAAGACCCACATGCCCTTCCTCAGCTTCTCCAGGGCCTCCTCGAACCTGTGGCTCTCGTGGTCGGACATGGGCCCAGAGGCCATGTAGGCGTTCAGCCAGTCGCCCAGGACCTCGGGGGCGTGGCCGTCGACGATGCCCCCCTGCGCCAGGACCGTGTCGATCTTGTCGTGCATGCCGGTGTCCCCGAGGACCACTGAGGGGACGTCCATGACCTCCCCGAGCCCCGGTACCCTATCCCTGGAGAGGAGGGCCAGCAGGGCGGGAAGGTCTATCCTCCCGGGGGAGGTCTCGAACTCGGAGGCGGGGACGCAGGAGGGAACCTGGAAGTAGAGCTTGATGGGGAGCTCCCTGGAGGCGTCGAGCATCCACTCGACGCCCCTGAGGCCGAAGACGTTCGCGATCTCGTGGGGGTCGAGGAGGGCGGCCGCGGTCCCGTGCGGGATGACCGCCTCAGCGAACCTCCTGGGCGTGAGCATGGTGCTCTCCAGGTGCATGTGGGAGTCCACGAGGCCCGGCAAGACGTACCCCTTGGGCCTGAGGATCCTCCTCGCCTTCGGCCTGGGGCCCTCAAAGGATAGGTGGGCAATCCTACCCTTCGCGAAGCCGATCCTGCCCTCCAGGACCTCGCCCGTGTAGACGTCGACGATGGGGCCCTCGAGAAGGAGGTCGAGGGGCCTCTTGCCCAGGGCGTACTCCAGGAGATCCCTCATTGGGGAGAGAATAAAGAAAATTAGAGATAAAATTAGAGCCTTCCACCCATGACGAGGGTCAGGATGGCCTTCTGCACGTGGAGCCTGTTCTCGGCCTGGTCGTAGATGACGGAATACTCGCTGTCGGCGACTTCGTCGTCCACCTCGTCCCCCCTGTCCACCGGCATGACGTGCATGAAGAGGGCCTTGTCCGTGTACTTCTCCAGCATCTCCATGGTCAGCTTCCAGTTCTTGTACTTCTCGGCCTCCTTGGCCTCGGCCTCCTTCCCGATCTCGTACCTCCTGGGGCTGTGCCAGTTCCTCGGGAAGACCACGTGGGCGCCCTGGAGTGCCTCCTCGAGGTCCGTGGTGACCACGAACTCCCTCCCGTTCTCCTCGGCGTTCTGCTTCACCCACTTCATGACCTCAGGGTCCAGGTCGTATCCCGGAGGGTGGGCGATGGTCACGTCCATCCCGTACCTGCTCATGATGAGGGCGTCCTCCTGGACGGAGCCCCAGGACCTCGCCCAGGGGGAGTAGGCCCACATGATGACGTACTTCTTGCCCTCCACGTTGCCCAGCTTCTCCTTCGCCGTGAAGATGTCCGTGAGGCCCTGGCAGGGGTGGAAGCGGTCGGAGGCCATGTCTATCACGGGCACGGTTGCGTGCCTGGCCCACTCCTTGATGATTGCGTGGCCCTCCCCGTAGTACGTGATCTTGTCCTCCAGAAGCCTGATGCCTATGCCGTCCGCATACCTCGACATCACAATCGCCGTGTCCTTGATGCTCTCCCCCTTCTTCCCGGACTCCGTAAGCCTCATCATCTTGGGCTCGAGATATATGGCATGGCCGCCTAGGTGCGTCATGGCGGTCTCGAAGCTGAGCCTCGTCCTAGTGCTCGTGTTGTAGAACATCATGATGAAGTTCTTGTCCTTGAGGTACTCGTGCGGGACCCTCGAGTAATACTTCATCTTGAGGTCCTTCGCCAAATCCAGAACCGCGTTCAGCTCCTCCTTGCTCCACCACTGAGTCGTCAGCAGGTCCTTGCCGTACAGGTCGTAGTAGGCCATACTACCACCTCGATCCCGGATTTGCCCAATCGTTTTTAACTTAGGCTCCCGTGGAGGTCCTCCACGGCCTCGGCAGCCCTCCTCGATACCTCTCCCTCGTCGACGCCCACCAATCTGCCGCCCAGGACCCTCGGGACACCGGCGACGAGGACGTGCTCCACGTCGGCCGAGGTGGCCGAGTAGATCACGGCCGCGACGGGGTCTACGTGGTCCGTGAAGGGTGCGGTGGCAACGCCCTTGACGGAGATGACCACTATGTCTGCCTCCTTGCCCACCTCGAGGGTGCCCAGGGTCGCCTCCTGGTTCAGCATCCTGGCCCCTCTGACCGTCCCCATCCTGAGGGCCTCCGTGGCCGGCAGGGCGGTGGGGTCCGACTCGACCACCTTCTGCAGGAGAGATGCCAGCCTCATCTCCCTCAGGGCGTCGAGGTTGTTGTTGCACGGCGGACCATCGGCCCCAATGGAGACGTTGATCCCCATCTTCAGCATCCTCCAGACCCTAGCGACGCCCGATGCGAGCTTGAGGTTGGCCGAGGGGCAGTGAACCACGTGCGTGCCCGTGGTGGAGAGCATCTGGTATTCCCCCTCCTGGAGGTGGATGCAGTGGACGAGCGAGACGTCGTGACCCTTGTAGCCTAGGCTCATGAGGTACTCCACGTTCCACATTCCCGTCCTCTTCCTCACCAGCTCGACCTCCCGCCTGTTCTCCGAGGCGTGGGTCTGGATTAGGAGGCCCCTCTCCCTCGCCGCCCTCAGGACCTCCCTCAGGGACTCCTCGGTGGAGGATAGGGCGAATCTCGGGGTGGCCGCCAGCCAGATCCTACCACCCCTTCCGTGCCACCTGGACATGAGGGAGTCGAGCTCCCTGATGCCGTCTCGGGTGTCCTGCACGAGCTCCTCAGGGGAGAATTCCGGATTGTCCATGAACATTTTGCCCACGAAGGCCCTTATGCCCGCATCCCAGGCGGCCCTGAGAATACCCTCGAGGTTCCTGACGGCGCCGAAGTCGAAGATCGTCGTAGTACCCCCCTTCAGGAGCTCCAGGGCGCCGGCCAGGGAGGCCCAGTAGGCCGCCTCCTCCCCTATCCTGCCCTCGGCTGGCATGATCCTGAGCCTGAGCCAGTCCAGCAGGGATAGGTCGTCGGCCATGTTCCTCATGGAGGTCTGGATGAGGTGGACGTGGGTCTGGATGAAGCCCGGCAGAACGACGTGCCTGCGGGCCTCGAGCCTAAGGTCCACGTCGCCTTTCGGCCTCTCCCTACCCACGTACGCTATCTTCCCGTCCTCCACCAGGAGGTAGGCGTCCCTAAGGACGCCTGAGGGGCCCAGAGTTACCACATACTTGGAGGGCCCGATGAGGATCCTCATGGCCTCTCTATGTAGAGCGCATGGGTGGGGCAGGCGGATACGCAGAGGCCGCAGCCCTCGCACCTGACCGCGTCGATGATCGGGTACCTCTGCTCGTCCAGGGTAACGGCATCGTAGGGGCAGATCTTCTCGCAGATCCCACACTTAATGCACCTGTCCCTGATGAGCTGTGTGGTCCTGGCGTACGTGTACGTTGGCATGCCGTCCTTGATCTTCCTGGCGACCTCCCCGATGACCTGCCTGACGGAGTCGTAGCCGTGGTCGGCCAGCCACTTCTCAATCTCCTTCGCGATCTTCCCGTAGACCCCGAGGCCGTTCACGATGGCAGCCGTGCACACCTGAACGGCGCTGGCGCCCGCCATCATATGCTCGATGGCGTCGACGCCCGTGGAGATGCCTCCCACGCCCATGATGGGCTTGTCGGATAGCCTGAAGATCTCGAAGACGTGCCTAACCGCTATGGGCTTGAGGGGCGGCCCGCTGATCCAGCCGTAGCCGAATGGGCCGCCGAGGAGGGGCATCTTCAGCTCGGGATCTATGAGCAGCGTGGGTCCGAAGGAGTTGATGGCCGTGTAACCGTCGACGTACTTGTCTACTGCCTTCACGAAGTTCTCGATGTCGTGCATGGGGCTGAGCTTCGCGAAGACGGGTATGCTGACCACGGACTTCAGGGCCTTCGCCGTCTCGGCCACCACCTCCGGCGTCACGTAGTGGGTGGAGAACTCGATGGCGTCAACTCCCGCCTCCTCCACCTTGGGCCCCAGGAACTCAACCTCCTCCGGGGTGTAGCCTACGGAGGCAATGAGGGGGAGACCGGCCTTCTTCGCGATCTTGTACTCCCTCTTGAGCCACTGCTCGTAGGGGAGCTCGGTCCAGAGCTCCACGTTCAGCATCCCGGAGCTCATGTAAAACCTGCGGTTCACGACGGCCATGTTGGGCCTGTACACGATCGCAGGCCTCACGCTGATGGTCTTAGCCACGAGGCCCCCGGCCCCGGCCTCGGCGGCCTTCAGCAGCGTTGCGCCGTCCTTGGAGGGGGGTCCGGCAGCCGTCAGCACCGGGTTCCTGAACTCAAGTCCCAGGATCTCGACCGTGAGGTCTACGTCCGCCATGCAAAATAGAAAGAAATTATTGTTTTAGAGTATTCCTTCGCTCTTCAGCCTCTCCTCCAGGGCCTCCTCGGTCCCAGGTATGGGCTCCGGGAGGCCGGTGCGCTGGACCACGATGTCCAGGTCCTTGAAGCCGGAGCCAGTGGCCTCCACGACGATGAGGTCGCTGCGGTCGACGTCGCCCTCCCTCAGCTCCAGCATCAGCCCGGCCAGGGAGGCCGCCCCCGAGGGCTCCACGAAGATGCCCTCGTAGCGGGCCAGCATCTTCTGGGCCTCCCAGATGAGGTCGTCGGGGACCGCCACCGCTGTACCTCCGGTCTCCCTCAGGGCCCTGAAGCCGTCCCTCCAGTCCCAGGTGTAGGGGTCCAGGAGGCCCCCAGCGATGCTCCTCGGGTTTGGCCAGGTCTCCGGCTCCGAGCCCCTCCTGAAGGCCTCCACGAACGGCCTGTTGCCCTCGGGCTGGACTGCGATGATCCTGGGGAGGGCGTCTATGAGGCCCACGGCCCGGAAGTCGTCGAGGGCCCTTATGTGCCCGCTGAGGAGCCCGGCGCCGCCCACAGGGACGTATACCTGGTCGGGCACGGAAAATCCCAGCTCCTCCATCACCTCCATCAGGAGCGTCTTCGCCCCCTCTATCTGGTAGGGGTTGAAGGGGCCGAAGCTGGGGACGGGATGCCAGCCGTACTTCTTCCACGACAACCTCATCAGCTTCACGGTGGGGTCGCCGAGCTCGCCCTCAACCGGTTCAACCGGTATCACCGTGGCCCCCAGCATCCGGAGCTGCGCCAGCTTGGCCGCGGGGGCGTCATGGGGGACGAATGTTACGACCCTCAGGCCCGCCCTCGCGCCCAAAGCAGTCAAAGCGGCTGCGGCATTTCCGCTAGACGCCGTGACGACGACCCTGGCCCCCAGCTCGATTGCCCTGTTGACGCCCACGGATATCGGTCTGTCCTTGAAGCTGGCGGTGGGGTTCGTCGTCTCGTTCTTTATGTACAGGTTCTTGAGGCCCAGCTCCTCGGCGAGCCTCCTGGACCTGATCAGCCAGGTCCCGCCCTCGTGGAGGGTGACGTGCACCGAGTCCAGCGGGAGGAACTCGATGTACCTCCAGTGGTCCCACGGCCTGGATTTGAGCTTCTCGACGCTGAAGCTCTCCTTGATGGCCTCATAGTCGTAGACGACCTCCAGCTTCCCGCCGCACTCGGGACACGCGTAGAGGCCGCTTTCGAAGGGGTACTCCTTCCCGCACTCCTGGCACCTGAGGGAGACTGCGAAGCTCAAGGTCACCTCACCGCTTCCATTCCGATCCTCAGCGCTCTCAGGTTTACCTCCTCTGTCCCCCTGGGCACGTTCTCCTTGATGGCCTCCTCGAGGTACTCGAGGTCGAAGGGCAGGACACCGAGACCGTAAAGTGTGCCTATGCCGACGACGTTTGCCGTCCTGACGTTCCCCGCCTCCTTGGCCATCTGGATGAGGTCGAGGAAGAAGGCCTTGGAGGCTATGGCTCTCACCACCTCCTCAACTTCCTCCCTCTTGGGGTATTGGAGGTCCGCCAGGGATGCGTCTATGGGCGGGAACTCGTAGGTCGAGATGACCGCGATACCGCCCGCCTTGAGGTACTTCACCACGTTCCTCAGCCCCTCCAGGAGCTCCAGGCCTAGCACCGCGACGGCCCCCTTCTCAGGGACCAGCGGAGACTCTACGTCTGGGCCGATCCTGACGTGGGAGGCCACCTTCCCTCCCCTCTGGGCCGCTCCATAGGTATCGCCGACCCTGGCGTTCAGCCCAGCCCTGACGGCCGCGTCCGCAATGATGTGCGCACCGAGGACGGAGCCCTGCCCCCCGACGCCCGCGACAATCAGGTTAACGGTCTCCATCTCACTCACCCTCCTTCAGGAGCTTGGGCGGTTCCCCTATCGGCAGACCGAACACGTAACCCTCCTCCTCCGGGACGATGGCGTTCACCGGGCAGACCTGGGCGCACATGCTGCATCCGACGCACTGAATCGGGTCGATGACGGCCTTCTTCTTCTCGGGCTTCCACCAGACGGCCGGGCAGCCCAGGTAGACGCAGAGCTTGCAGCCAATGCACTTATCCTCGACGACCCTGTAGGTCTTTACGGGTTTCCTCTCCTTCCTGTACCTCCTGAAGACCTGAAGGGCGCACTCCCTCTTCGCTATGACGACCGCGGGGCCGTCCTCCCACTGGAGCGCCCTCTGCAGGACCTCGGTGGTGCCCTTGATGTCGTACGGGTCAACGACCTCGACGAACTTCACACCCAGGGACTTGACCACTTTGTAGATGTTGGCCTTGGAGTAGACCTGGCCGGTGGCAGTAAGTCCCGTAGAGGGGCTGGGCTGGTGCCCTGTCATGGCCACCCAGTCGTTGTCCATGATAATGTACAGGATGTTGGCCTTGTTGTAGACGGCGTTCAGGAGGCTGGGCATGACCGCGTGGAAGAACGTGGAATCGCCGGAGACGGCGACGATCTTACCCTCCCTGTAACCAGCATGATACTCGCCCTGGGCGAGACCGATGCCGGAGCCCATGATGTGGAGGGTGTCCAGCATCTCGTAGGGGGCGAGGGGGACGTACTTCTTGGTCAGCTCCTCGTTAGGCTCGATCTTCCTGCCCGAGACGCCGTAGCCTCCCTGCTCGTAGCACCCAATATCCCCGTTTATGATCGGGACCTTCCCGCCGAACCTCGCAAGCGCGGTCTTGAGGGCCCAGTAGGTTCCCAGGTGCTGGCATCCAGGGCAGAGCATGGAGCTTCTGGGAATGATCAACCTCTCGCCCTTCTTCCTGGCCTCCGCAGCGGGATCCTCGGCCTTGATCTCGATGCCCGCGACCCTGGATATGGCCGCCGACACCCTCTCGAGGTTCAGCTCCCCCCACGGCTCTATGACCTGGTTCCTGAGCTTCCCGTATATCTCGACGTCGGGGGCGACGTCCTTTGCCAGCTCGTAGGCCTTCCTCTCGACGAACGGGAGGCCCTCCTCCACGAAGAGGACCTTGGACGAAGACCTGAGGATTCTCTCCAGCTTCCCTTCGGGTGCCGGGTGGACGAAGCCCACCTTGAGCTTGGAGACCCTGTCCCAGAGCCCCATCTCCTTAAGCGCGTCCTTGGCGTAGGCCCACCCAATGCCCGACCCAACGACGGCGATGTCGGACCCATCCACGATGTCAAGCCAGTTGAACTCGGACTCCTCCGAAAGCTCCTTCTGCTTCGGCAGGGTGGAGAAGAGCCACTTGTGCTTCTCGACAGGCCCCGGTGGGCCGTAGACGTCCCAGCGGTAGGGGAGTTTGTAGTGCTTGTTGAAGCCGACGGGGTTCCTCTCCCTCCTGATCTCGCCCAGGACCACGTCGCCTGAGGCGTGGCTGATCCTGGTGCATGAGCGCACCTGCACTGGGAGCTCGACGGCCTCCGATATCTCGAAGGCCTTCTTCGTCATCTCCTTGGCCTCGTGCACCGTCGAGGGCTCGAGGACGGGGATGAGGGCGTACTCTCCCGCGATCCTGGTGTCCTGCTCGTTGGAGGAGTAGTGAGCATCCGGGTCGTCGCCCACCGCCAGCACCAGGCCACCCCTGACACCGGTGTAGTCGACGGTCATGAGCATGTCCATGATCCAGTTCAGGCCTGCGTTCTTCATGGATGCCATGGCCCTTGCGCCGGTGATCGCGGCGCCCACGGCCACGTTGAAGGCCACGGTCTCGTTGATGGACCACTGGGCGTAGAAGCCGAGGTGCTTGGCGGCCTCTGCCAGGTTCTCCATGATCTCCGAGGCGGGGGTACCCGGATAAGAGGCGGCAACCTGGACGCCCGCCTCAACGGCGCCCCTCGCTATCGCCTCGTTGCCCAGCATGAAGACCCTCTTCCCCGGAGCATCCTCCCAGATCCTAACCATCATCCATACCTCCTCTTCAACCAGCTTGCCCTATCCATAACGACCTTGAGGGCCTTAATCGCCCTCTCCGGGGTCGGAAATACGGGAATGCCCCTCTTCCCCATCTTCCTGACCTCCTCGGCCTGGACCTCCCCACCGCCTATGTATACCGCGATCACGGTCTTGCCGGAGTCCATGTACTTCTCCAGGACCTCTGCCGCGCCGGGGATGGGGTCCCCGAAGATGGTAACGATGGTGTCGATGCCCTCCACGTCCTTGAGGACGTCCAGGACCCTGTCGTACCTCTCGGCATCCGCGTCGCCAGTGAGGTCCAATGGGTTGGAAACGATGCAGTAGGGGGGTATCCTGGCCCTAAGCTCCTCCTTCGCCCATTCGGGGAGCTGGGCGAGCTCCATCCCGAGACCCTCGACCATGTCAACAGAGATGATCGCGGATCCGCCCGAGGAGGAGACGATCATCACCCTGGGCCCGGAGGGGGGCCTGACGAAGGCCAGCGCCTTGGAGAAGTCGTACAACTCCTCAACGGTCTCGGCCCTCACGACCCCGTACTGCCTGAAGAGGCCCGTGAAGACCTCGTCCCTGCCCGCGAGGGACCTGGTGTGGCTCTGGACGGCCCTCGCCCCCGATGGGCTCCTCCCGGACTTTAGGATGACTATGGGCTTCCGGCCGCCGTTCTCCTCCAGGACCCTCCTGAACTCCGGACCCCTCTTTACACCCTCAATGTACATGGCAACGACCTTCGTCTTCTCGTCCCTCACGAAGAAGGACAGCAGGTCCGTCTCGTCCACGTCCAGCCTGTTGCCAAGGCCGACGAAGAAGGAGATCCCGTATCCCTCCTCGGCGGCCCACCCCTCGAAGGCCGCGCCCACAGTGCCGCTCTGGGAGACTATGGTCATGGGTCCGTTCTCCTTTATCAGGGGCCAGGAGGCGCAGAGGCCGATGTTCGTGTTGTTCACGCCCTGGCAGTTGGGGCCGATGACCCTGACGTTGTACTGCCTGGCTATCCTCCCGACCTCTTCCTCGAGCCGAGCGCCTTCCTCACCAGCCTCGCCGAATCCGCCACTGATGATGACCGCTCCCGGGATGCCCTTCCTCCCGATCTCCTCCATAACGGAAGGAACCACCCTGGCGGGCACGACAACGACGGCCAAGTCTATCTCCCCGGGCACCTCCAGGACGCTCCTGTACACCTTCAGGCCCAGGATTTCCCCTCCTTTTGGGTTTATCGGGTATATTTCGCCCTTGTATCCGGCGTCGATGATGTTCTTCAGAATGATGTGGCCGGTCTTGGCGGGGTTTGCGCTGGCGCCGATGACTGCCACCGATCTGGGGTAAAGTACCCTGTCCAACATTCCGACCCCGTCCTAAATGCGGGAATCCCGTTAAATAGTATGTGAAGAAATTACTGGTCGATCTGCCATGCTGGTGAACACAACCGGATCCAGCCTCAGGGGAAGGGATCTCATAACGCTGATGGACCTGACCAGGGAGGAGATCGACTTCATCCTCGACGTCGCCTTCGACCTCAAGAGGAGGATGGCCATAGGCGACATGCCCAGGGTCCTGGACAGGAAGACCCTCTTCATGATGTTCTACAACAGATCCCTGAGGACGAGGAACTCCTTCGAGGCTGGTATGACGCAGCTCGGCGGCCACGCCCATGACCTCTCACCCAGTGCCGTGTACGCGCCGGCCCTCCCTGGGGAGGAACAGGCGTACACGACGGAGAGGATCGCGGACGTCGCCAGGGTCCTCTCCCAGATGGGTGACGGCATCGCCATCAGGATCTACGGCAAGCCCACAGGCTGGGTCGTCGGCAAGGGGGACCTCATCATCAGGGAGTTCGCCAAGTGGGCAACCGTGCCCGTCCTGAACATGGAGGACGACCTCTACCACCCCCACCAGGCCCTCGCGGACGTCATGACCATGAAGGAGAAGCTCAGGAACCTGGAGGGCAAGAAGTTCGTCATGAGCTGGGCCTACTCCGGCAGTCCCGAGAAGCCCCTGGCGGTCCCGCAGAGCGCCATCATAGCCGCATCCTTCTTCGGGATGGATATAACCCTCGCCTACCCGGAGGGCTTCGACCTCAGGCCGGAGGTCATCGAGTTCGTGAAGAAGAACGTTGACCAGTACGGGGGGAGCTTCGAGATCGTGCACGACATGAAGGAGGCTTTCGAGGGGGCGGACGTCGTTTACCCCAAGTCCTGGACCGCCGGCAGGCTGCTGCCCCAGTACCCGGCGATTCCCGGCTACGGGTCCGAGACGGCCCAGTGGGACAAGATCAAGGAGCTCTTCGAGAAGAACAAGCACTGGAGGACCACTCAGGAGCTCATGGACCTCACCAACAGGGCCATCTACATGCACTGCCTCCCTGCGGACAGGGGTCAGGAAGTCGACGACGAGGTCATAGACGCCCCGTACAGCGTCGTCTGGGACGAGGCGGGCAACAGGCTCCACGCCCAGAAGGCTGTGCTGGCCCTCCTTTTGAGGTAATTCCCTTTTTCTATATCCTCCCCCATTTTTCCCCATGAAGCCCGAATTCGGGAGAATCCTGGAGCTCCTGAGGAAGGAAGAATTCCCAACGGTGGAGAAGGTGAGGAGGGTCGCCGAAGGCGCCCTCTCTGGGAAGCTCGCCCATTCAGACGTAGTAGAATTCATCGACGATGTTGACCCCGAAGAGTTCGACTATCCGGGGTTCCTGGGGGTAGTCCTTTCCGTTGCCGTCTCCAGGCTCCCGAAGGGGGATTATGAGTTCAAGCTAGGTGAGCGCTGGAAGGGCGTCGACTTCCTATTCTCCGGCCTCGAAAAGGGCCTCAGGATCACGGTCGAGGGGGATGTGGGTAACCTTTTTGGGTGGAACCTCAGAGGCGCAGAGATCACCCTCAAGGGCAACGCGGGCCACGAACTCGGTGCCGAGATGGAGGGGGGTAAGATCGAAGTCTTCGGGGACGTTGGGGACTACGCCGGCTCCTACATGAGGGGCGGTGAGGTCCTCATCCACGGGAACGCCGGCGGATACGTGGGCCACCGCATGTCGGGCGGCAGGATAGTCGTTGAGGGTAGTGGGAGGGAGACCAAGCTGAGATACGGCGGTGAGCTGGTGATCAAGGGTTGAGCTTCGAGGTTCACAGACCAGGTAGCCTCCAAGAGGCCTTAGAAATCCTCGAAAAGTACGGGGAGGACGTGAGACCCATAGCCGGCGGCACGGACCTAGTCCTGGCGGTGAGGTCCGGTGCGCTGAAGGTGGGGCACATTATGGACATAACAAGGATTCCCGAACTCAGGACCCTCGATCTGGACGGAGACACGCTCATCGTGGGGGCAGCGGTTACCATTAGCGAGCTCCTGGAGCTGGAGGTCGTGAGGGAGAGGCTGCCCGCCCTTTGGGAGGCCATGTACTGGCTGGGCTCCCCGCAGATAAGGAACGTGGCCACCCTCGTTGGGAACATATGCAACGCCAGCCCCGCAGCGGACACCGCCCCGCCGCTGATGATCTACGACGCCAGGGTGAGGATCCTCGGGCCGGGGGGGAAGCGGGTCATCCCCATCGAGGAGTTCTTCGTTCACGTCAAGAAAACGGTCCTCGAACCAGGCGAGATGGTGGGCTTTGTGGAGATCCCGATTAAGGAAGGCTTCAGATCCCGCTTCAGGAAGATCGGGAAGAGGAGGGCAGAGGTGCTCTCCATCGTGAACGCTGCCGTGGGCTTCTTTTTCGGGAATGGAAGGATGGAGGGCGTCAGGATTGCGCTGGGATCCGTTGCCCCCACCCCCATTAGGGCTAGGACCGCTGAGGCAGTCCTGGAGGGGAAGGAGCCCTCCATGGAGCTCGTAGAGGAGGCTGCATCAAGGGCGAGGGAGGAGACTAGGCCCATCTCGGACGTGAGGGCAAGCGCCGAGTACAGGAGGGAGATGACCTTCGTCCTCGTGAGGAGGTTGATCCTGGACCTGTTGGGTGGTGTTCCATGATCGTCGAGCTGAGGGTTAATGGGAGGATCCACCGAGTCGAGGTCGAGCCCGAGGAGACCCTCCTCGAGGTCCTAAGGAGGCTGGGGTACAAGAGCGTGAAGTATGCCTGCGGGACCGGGGAGTGCGGGGCTTGCACCGTCCTGCTCGACGGAAAGAGCGTCAAGAGCTGCATCCTCTTCGCCTGGCAGGCCGAGGGTAGGGAGATCACGACCCTCGAGGGCCTGTCCAGGGACGGAGACCTCCACCCGATCCAGGAGGCCTTCATCGAGGCGGGGGCGGTCCAGTGCGGCTACTGCATACCGGGCTTCATCATGGAGGTCGCCTACCTCCTCAGCGTGAACCCGAATCCCTCGGAAGAGGAGATAAAGAAGTTCCTCGAGGGGAACCTCTGCAGGTGCGGTGGGTACCAGAAGATCATAGAGGCCGTGAAGCTGGCGGCGGAAAAGATGAGACATGGGTAGCTGCTGCATCCTCCTCGCCGCGGGCCCCTCCAGGAGGTTCGGGTCCCAGAAGCTCCTGGTCGAGGTCGGGGGAAGGAGGCTCATCG
>Ga0256842_1002229_pt1 | contig 14251 bp, 13 predicted proteins | sample 4559240metaG_FD_185973 | JGI IMG/M metagenome (GOLD analysis project Ga0256842, IMG submission 185973) | Hydrothermal vent microbial communities from Guaymas Basin, Mexico - 4559-240 | ecosystem: Environmental > Aquatic > Marine > Hydrothermal vents | place: Mexico: Guaymas Basin | collected...
AGGGGTAGAGAGTTTGTAAAAGCGATGAAAGAGATAGTGCCACGACAGCTCTTTGAAGTTGCTATCCAAGCTAGTATCGGCAATAAAGTCATAGCTAGAGAGACGGTAAAATCTATGGGTAAAAATGTAACTGCCAAGTGTTATGGCGGGGATATAACAAGAAAAAGAAAGCTTTTAGAAAAACAAAAAGCTGGAAAAAAGAGGATGAAATCTATAGGTAGAGTTCAGTTGCCTCAAGAGGCATTTTTAACAGTTTTGAAATTAGACTGACATGCGTTGCCTACTCTGTTTAAGGCTGAGTTGGCAACCTATCTGCGAAAATTGTTTAAACAGACTTTTGACACCAAATCCCACCAAGAGAGTTTTGGAAGATGGTTTGAGCGTTTACTCTTTTTATGGATATAGTGAAATCTCAAAACTACTACACACAAAACATACATACATAGGCGCAAAAGTTTTTTTACAGTTAAGCCAACATGCTATTTTGCCTTTTTTAGAGCCATTAGAAAACCAAGAATTATATGCTTTACCGATTGATGACCATGTGAGAAATGGATATTCACACTCTGCAGTGATAGCAAAGGGTTTAAATAGGTATTTAAAACCAATATATAGAGCTCTTAGAGCAAAAAACAGAGCAAGATATTCGGGGCAGAAGTTATCTGTAAGGCAAAAACAAAAGAGAAATTTCAGACTTACATGTAGAGGTGCTTCCGATGTAATTTTAGTAGATGACATAGTGACAACGGGTAGCACTCTGATGGAAGCAAATAAAATATGTCAAAAAGCAGGTATAAATGTTCTTTTTGCCATAACTTTAGCAGATGCAAGAGGATAATTACTTTGCAAAAGTCTCATCAAGCAGGGGATGCCCATAATAACTAAGTCAATAAAATCCAACGAAACAATAGGGTTATTTCCTTATCGCTGATAGTTGGTGTTCTTTATAGTTAGGCATTTATTAATGTAATGTACAGTACAATAATAAAAAATTACTAAAAGAGGAGCGTTTTTTGCAAAAAACAGGTATAAAAAGTTTGCTTGGGGCAGTGTTTGGCGGTATGATTTTGCTAGGTTGTGCTGGAACTACACCAAATTTGGGGAGTATTGGAAAATCTGGTAACTATGAGAGTAGTGTAAAAGTTGGAAATTATAAAAAAGCACTTAAAGAGTTAAAAAGTAATCAAAAAGATGATTTGTTGTGGCTTATGGATGCTGGGCTTATCTCTAAGTATGCGAAAGATCACAACGCAACAATAGCTTTTTTTGATAAAGCTGAAGAGAAGATAAAACAATATGACAAAGAAGTTTTAGCAGGAACTATGCTTGCCAATGTTGGAGCAGTTATCACTAACGATACTTTTATGGATTATCGACCTAGAATCTATGAAGGGATTATGGTAAATACATATAAAGGTATGGATTTTTTAAACAATGGCGACAAAGCAAATGCCAGGATTGAATTTAATCGAGCATTGGAGAGACAAAGAAGGGCAAAAGAGTTTTTTAAAAAAGAGATTTCTCAAGAGAAAAAGAAAATCGAAAAAGAAGAGATGGCTAAGATAAAGAAAAAGAAACTTGATCCAAAAAAAGTTAAAAATGCATCTAAAAAAAAGACAAAAGATGCAATCGAAAAAAGATACTCAAACCTTTTTGCATTTAAAGCATATCCAGATTTTGTAAATCCGTTTAGTAGCTATATGGCGGGATTGTTTTTTTTGAGTAGTGGCGACTATGCGAAAGCGACGGATATCTTAAAAGAGACCTATGGCATGATAAAAGACAATGAAGAGGCAAGTAGCTTTGTAAAAAGTGATTTAGAATATGCCTTAAAAGCCAGCTCTTCTATTAACATGAAAAATAAAAAACATTACACTTGGATTGTTTTTGCAAATGGTGAAGGACCTAGCAAAGAGGAGTTGAGATTTGATATACCTCTTTTCTTGGTTACAAACAAAATTTATTATACAGGTATCGCTCTTCCAACCTTTAAAGAGAGACCATCAGCATACTCGCACCTCATAGTAAAAAATGGGAAAAATTCTATTGAAACAAAACAGGTAGCAAGCATGGATAAAATCATAAAAGCAGAGTTTCAAAAAAGATTTCCTGTTGTTATGACTAGGGCTATCACAAGAACAGTAGCACAAAGTTTACTACAGTACCAGTTGAGAAAAAGAGGCGGATTGATTGGCGGTATATTGGGATCAGTTTATCAGGGTTTTATGAACAGAGCAGATACAAGACAGTGGAAAACATTGCCAAAAAACTTTCAGATAGCAAGAGTTCCTATGGATAATCCTCTTGTTGTTATAAATTTTCCTTCAAGTAAAAAACAGTTAAAGTTCAATTTAGATGTAAATAAAAATCATATTTTATTTATACGCATTCCAGCAAAAAATTCAAAGGAGATTGTAGATGAGGTATCTTTCTAAACTGCTTTTAATTGTATTGTTTAGCTTAGTTTTTATGGGTTGCCAGCCAGAGCCAACACCGATGAACCCAAATTGGCCAGTAGTCTTGGATGAAACCTTAATAGGCAAGATAATGGTTGTTAATTCAATCAGCAGAAAAAGAGCAGATAATTTATCTGAAGTACAATTTACTTTAAAAAACAGATTGCCCCACAGCTCGATAGACGCCCTTTATCAGGTAAACTGGTTTGATAAAAATGGGTTTAGGATTAAGAGTATAACAGATACTTTTATGAAGATTCATTTAAGACCAAGCGAAGAGAAGGTATATAGTATTATATCTACATCTCAAAAAGTTTTAACTTATAAAATAGTTATTGTAGATTACGAAAAAAATAAAAAAAGGATTCCAAATGACAATATTCAAAATGACAATTAAGACAGTTTTTGTAGTAGCAGTTGCTGCTTTATTATTTACAGGTTGTGCTAATCAGCCAAGATATGTAGATTCTCAGCATCCAGAAAGTGAAAAAGCTCAAACAATGGGTTTAGATTATCAAGATTTTAGAAAAGCATCCATAGAAGCGTCACAATCAATGCTTCGTTCAGGTGCATTAAATAGACCTGGAGGCGGAAGATATGTTCTTGCAATCTCAACACTAATCAATGACACTACTCAAAGAATAGATATGGATCAGTTGATAAAAAGTATCAGAATGTCACTACTCCAAAGCGGAAAAGTTGTCGTTACAACTGCAGTAAGAGCTGGTGGAGCAGAAGATACTATGAGCTATGATGCAAGAAAATTAAGAAAATCAGATGAATTCAATCAAAAAACAGTAGCAAAAAAAGGACAGATGATAGCTCCAGATTTTTCTCTCTCAGGCAAAATTATTGAAAGAAATGCAAAACTAGCTAGTGGTGATATGAAAGTAGATTATTACATTCAATTAACACTTACAGACATAAAAACAGGTTTAGCATATTGGGAAGGCGAAACAGTAATCACAAAAGCCGGTAGCAGCAAATCTGTAAATTGGTAAAGGGAAAATTAAAATGAAAAAAATAATCAAAATAGTAATTTTGTTTGGATTTTTATTAGGTGTTGTAGGTTTAGCCAATGAACAGATGATTTCACAAGCAGATGTTGATGAGCAAAATAATGAAATAAAATCTGTACCGCAAGTAAATAACGATGTAGAGCAGGCAATAAAAACTTATTTAAAAGAAAAAAATCTAAAAACTGGTTTAAATAAAAATAGAAAAACAGGAAAGAGTGATAAATATATAGAATACAACATAGCAACTGTTTCAAAAGATAAAAACGATCCAAGATTTAGAGATTCAGTAGCTATTGCTTATGAAAAAGCATATTTTGGAGCACAGAAAAAGCTTGCAATGCAAATTTTTGGTAAAAACTTAAGTGATAAGGCTATGTCATTATTTGAAAATAATTCAGACAATGTTAATGAAGAATTTAAAGAAAAACTTCAAAATGCTAAAGACAATGCACAACGCATCAATACAATTTTTGGAAAGATTAAAAAACTTGCTAATGTAAAATTAGACAAGGAACTCAAAAAAGAGGGCGTATCGGAAAAACAATTACAAAGTTTAACAGTACAGCAAAAACAAGTGCTTTACAAAGAATCTTTTATAAAAACTGTTGGAGAAAGTTTTACTGCAAAGGAGTTGCTAGGTACTACTCCTATATTTACTGCAATAGGAATGTATAATGGAGCACCAGCAGTTGGCGTAGTAATGATGAAGTCAGATAAAACTGCAATTATCGCAGCAGATATTGCAAATAAACGAAAACCTAGAGTAACAAAAATAAAAGGTCGAAATCCAATGGATTTATTGCCTCAAAATGACAAAGAGTACCTAAAAGAGTTTGGAATTAGATTGTTTTTTGATGAAAAAGGTTTTCCTGCAGTAATATCATATGCTCAAAAAGGTGTTTTTTCAAGGAGTGATAAAGCAAGTAGAATTGCAAAAGCAATAGAGAGTGCAAAAAGAAAAGCTTCAATGAAAGCAGACAGTCAAATTTCAGAATTTGTTGGAGTAATTATGAGTGCTGAAGATAAATCTACCGAAGGTGAAAAAGAGACAACAATATTGAAAAATAGATTGAACAAGGTAAGCGGAGATGAAGAAATCGTAGAAGTTACGACTAATACTCTGATAGATATCTTACAAGAAACAGCAAGAGCATCTTCACAAATGGATTTAGCAGGTACTAGCGAATTATATAGTTGGCAATCAGAAGACGAACTTGGTAATAAAGTAGTAGGAGTAGTAAAATTGTGGAGTTATGATCAGCTAGCTGCAGCTAATCGAATTATTACTGGTAAAAACATAGATTATGGAAATGATGTGAAACAAAAAAAAGCTATGAAAAATGTAATGATAAAAACAAAAACCAGTAAAGATGTTGTAGATACTGACGATTTTTAGGAGTATTGAATATGCAAAGATTAATTTTAATAATGTTGTTAACTCTTGTTAGTTGTTTTGCGGAAATAGTGACGACAACAAAGATATCTAAGGCAGAAGGAACAGGCATTGGAAGCACTAGAAGTGAAGCTGTCAATGAAGCAATCGTAGAAGCTATTGGTCAAATTTCTGGGGTAAGAATTAAAAAGAAAACTATAGTTGAAAATCTTGAAATAGAAGATGATAATGGTGGCAAGCTTAACCTAAAATACAATGCAAAAATCAACAAATATACCAGTGGAAAAGCTGATAGTTTTAAAATTTTATCAGTAAGACAAAGAAGAGATGGGTTGTATAAAGCCATTGTATTGGTAGTAAATAAAAAAACCAAGAGACGCTACAAAACGCCAGGCTTAAACCCCAACAAAAGAAGAAAGCTGGCAGTTTTTCCTTTTGAGTATAAAAATAGTTATGTTATCTTTAATCGAAATGAAGATGGAAAACAAGTCTCTGATAGATTTACTCAGTCGCTTGTAACGAAAATCACGCAAGCTAGAAAGTTTACTGTGCTTGATAGAGAAAATAGCAAATACTACCAAGCAGAAAAAAACTTTCTTCTTTCAGGTAATTCAAGTAAAGATGAATTGTTGAAGCTTGGCAAGAGATTGGGCGTTGACTATATGGTTGTTGGAAAAATACTTGATTTAAAGATTGGAAAAGTTACAGAAAAAAACAATATAGGTTTGCCTGAAACTTCAAGCTTGATTTGCGGTGCGACTATTTCGTATAGGATTATTGCTATGGCTACTCAGCAGATAAAGTGGAGTGAAACCATCTCTAAAGAGTTTACTATCGAAGAAAACAGCAACCAAAAATCTATTGAAGCCATAGTAGCAAAAGCAAATGATAAAATTTCAGAAGTCATATTGTCAAATATACTCAACAATATTTATCCGCCTAAAATCGTATCTGTAACCTCCAATAGTGTTATAGTCAATCAAGGAGGCAATAGTATCTCTAAAGGGGATTCGTTTAAAGCTTATGGCAAAGGTCAAAGATTGGTCGATCCATACACGAAAGAGTTTTTAGGATATGAAGAGATTGAAGCTGGTGAAATAGAGATAACAAAAGTGAACCCAAAAGTATCTTATGCTAGAGTTTTGAGAGGAAAGGTTTCAAAAGGCATGATTTTGAGAAAATTAGAATCAGATACAAATACTAAATTTCAAAGCGATGGTGAAGCCGTAACCGATGTAAAAATCAATGAAAATGGTGGAGTTGTTTTACCTTTTTAATATCTAATTTAGTGGTAAACAGGGTAGGCATTCATTTGCACAAAGATATTTTTTCGGCTTAGTTTTAGCTAAGCTTTTAAAAATCTCTTTGTGCATTTAAATGCCTCTGTGCTCACAAAATTTCTTGAAAAAGTCTCACTAGGCTAGGCATCTATGGATAAAAACTTCATCTCCTCTTCATTATAGTATAGAATTTCACCAGTCTCTATTTTATAATACCATCCCCTTATAGATAGAGTTCCATCCATAATTCTTTGTGTAACTCCTTCATATGTGAGAAGATTTTGCATAGAAAATATTATAGATATTTGCTCGGTCTGTTTTAATTTTTCATCAAGAGTCAAATTTTGTTTTGTTGCCATTTTTTCAACTATTGATTTGGCTCTTTCTCCGAGTTCTAGCCATTTTCTTAAGTGTGCCATGGACTTAGTGTCAAGTGTTTCTCTTTCAAATACTCCTTTGATAGCACCACAATGAGTGTGACCACAAACAATAATATCGCTTACTAAAAGATGTGATACGGCATACTCTATGGCAGCCGCAGTGCCATGAAATTCTACTTTTGGATTAAACGGAGGAACAAAATTCCCAATATTTCTATACACAAACAGATCTCCAGGATCGGAATTTGTGATAAGGTTTGGAACAACTCTTGAATCACTACATCCGATAAATAGTGTTTTTGGATGTTGACCATTTTTTACAAGATTTATATATATCTCTCTATTTTTCTTAAATGTACTCTGTTTGAATTCACTTGCGCCGTTTAATAAGTCCGAAATATTCATAATGCCCTCCCAATTTATGAATTTTATCTTATTGAGATATAAAAAGTCAACCAAATATGTAAAATATTGAGTCAGTAGTTTTCGTAATTCCCGAAATAAGCTAGCATAAAAGAAAATTAAGATAAAATAAAAGATATATAAATTTAGTAAGAGGGTAGTAAATGGAAAATCTTTTTGACAACAGCCAAGATATTCAAGAGATAAACATAGAGGACTCTATAAAGACTAGTTATCTTGACTATTCGATGAGTGTTATAATCGGTAGAGCGTTGCCAGATGCGAGAGATGGTTTGAAGCCAGTTCATAGAAGAATTTTATACGCTATGAATGATCTTAGTATTAGCTCAAGAAGCCCATATAAAAAATCAGCTCGTATAGTCGGTGATGTCATAGGTAAGTACCATCCACATGGAGATACGGCAGTATATGATGCACTTGTTAGGATGGCACAACCATTTTCTATGAGAATTCCATCAGTTGACGGACAAGGAAACTTTGGTTCGATTGATGGTGATAATGCGGCTGCTATGCGTTATACTGAAGCTAGGATGACGGCTCTCTCGGAAGAGTTACTTAAAGATTTGGATAAAGATACAGTAGATTTTGTTCCAAACTATGACGATAGTATGAGTGAACCCGATGTGCTTCCAAGTCGTGTGCCAAATCTTCTTTTGAATGGCTCAAGTGGTATCGCCGTAGGTATGGCTACAAATATTCCTCCACACTGTTTAGATGAGCTTATAGATGGTTTGCTATTGCTTATAGATAATCCCGAAGTTGAACTTGATGAAATCATGGAGTTTATCAAAGGACCTGATTTTCCAACCAAGGGTATCATCTTTGGTAAAAAAGGTATCTTAGATGCCTATAAAACAGGTCGTGGTCGCATAAAGATAAGAGCTAAAGTCCATATAGAAAAAAAGGGCAATAAAGATATAATCATCATAGATGAACTTCCATATCAAGTGAACAAATCAAGACTTATAGAGCAGATAGTTGCACTTGTAAAAGAGAAACAAGTTGAGGGCATAAGTGAGATAAGAGATGAGAGTGACAGGGACGGTATAAGGGTTGTTATAGAGTTAAAAAGAGATGCGATGAACGAAATCGTACTAAATAACCTCTATAAATCTACAAATTTAGAAGTGACTTTTGGTGTTATTTTGTTGGCTATCGAAAATAAAGAGCCAAAAGTATTTACTCTCATAGAGTTGTTGCAACTATTTTTAAAACATAGAAAAACTGTAATCATCAGAAGAACAATTTTTGAACTCGAAAAAGCAAAAGCCAGAGCTCATATCTTAGAGGGTTTAAAAATTGCACTTGACAATATAGATGATGTTATAAAACTTATAAAATCTAGTGCCGATGCAAAAGAGGCAAAAGAGGGTTTGGTCTCTACATTTGGACTCAGCGAGATACAAGCAAGTGCCATACTAGATATGAAACTCCAAAGACTCACAGGCTTGGAGAGAGAGAAGATAGATAATGAACTTGCAGCTCTTAAAAAAGAGATGGATAGATTGGATGCTATACTTAAGAGTGAGAGCATACTAAATGATTTGATAAAAAAAGAGCTTATAGAGATAAAAGAGAAATTTAAATCTTCTCGTATAACAGAGATTGAAGATAATTATGACGATATAGATATAGAGGATTTGATACCAAATGAACCGATGGTTGTGACTATCACTCATAGGGGTTACATCAAGAGAGTTCCACTTAAATCTTATGAAAAACAAAAGAGGGGCGGAAAAGGCAAAACAGCTATAACTACCTACGATGATGACTTTATAGAGAACTTTTTTGTTTCAAATACTCATGATACTTTGATGTTTGTGACTGATCGTGGTCAATTGTATTGGTTAAAAGTATATAGGATTCCAGAGGGAAGCAGAACCGCAAAAGGCAAAGCGGTTGTAAATCTAATACAGCTTCAACCTGATGAAAAGATTATGGAGATTATCCCTACGACAGATTTTAGTGAAGAAAAATCTTTAGCATTTTTTACGAGAAACGGTATAGTTAAAAGAACAAACTTAGCAGAGTTTAAAAATATAAGGTCAGTAGGTGTTAGAGCCATAACGCTAGATGATGATGATGGGTTGGTTACAGCTAAAGTTGCAACAAAAGAGATAAAAAATCTTTTCATAGTGACAAAAAAAGGTATGTGTATCAAATTTGATATAAATGACACTAGAGAACTTGGAAGAACCGCTAGAGGAGTTGCTGGAATTCGTTTTAAAGAGGACGGCGATGAAGTGGTAGGGGCAGTTACAATTTCTGGCGATGAAGAGGAACTCTTGACAGTAAGTGAAAAAGGTATAGGAAAGAGAACTACTGCTGCAGAGTATCGATTGCAAAAAAGAGGTGGCAAGGGTGTGATTGCCATGAAATTGACAGCGAAAACAAAAGATCTTGTAGGCGTTGTTATAGTTGATGTGCACAAAGATTTGATGGCCCTTGGAAGTAGTGGAAAGATGATAAGAGTAGATATGCAAACTATCAGAAAAGCAGGCAGAAATACAAGTGGTGTTAAAGTTGTCAGTGTTTCGGGTGATGATATAGTAGCAAGTGTCGCAAGGTGTCCAAAGGAGGAGCCTGAAGAGATAGATGTTTTAAGCGAGGGAGATATCTCAACTATAAAAACCGATTAGAGTAAGATTGGAGTCAAGTGAAAAGAGATCTTCTTTTATCGGTTTTAATCTTAAGTTCTCTATTTGGGAGTGACACTTTTTGGTTTTCATACAGGAGTGTCACTTTAGATAAGGTTTTGGTATATGAGGAGAAAAATATATCCCCCCTTTTGGTTCCGTTTATTGGTAAGCGTATCTCTACATGTAGAGTAAAAATTAGTGGTAAAAAATCTCTTTCCAAGCTACAGCTTCTAAATAAAAATTTTGACAATCTTCTGCCATGTTTCTATAAAACAACTGTAAAAGTGACATCACAAAGTCAAGTTAGGCTAAATAGTATGAGAGATGAGGTAGAGCTTGTCATAGCTCCCGTGAGATTTATAGTAGATTTTAAAGATGATTTTGCTAAAATAACTATCCTAAAATAACACTAGGTATTTATATGAAGATAGCTATCGTAGAAGACGATATAAACATGAGAAAATCATTGCAATTTGCACTAAACGAATATAGTGAATTTGATATAGTTTGCTATAAAAGTGCAATTGAAGCTCTAAAAAAGATAGACGATAGCGTCGAGTTGATAATCACGGATATAAATATGCCCGGTATGGATGGCATAGAGTTTGTAAAAAAACTAGACAATAGATTTGATATCATAGTTATTACGGGAAATGCTACTCTAAATCGAGCTATTGAATCTGTTCGTTTGGGAGTTAAAGATTTCTTGACAAAACCATTTGAGATAGATACTCTGGTGGATGCGATAAAGAGAAGTGTTAAGATAAGATCTAAAATTTCAAAAAATGTAGATAAGAAAGCACCAAATAATAGCAATTTTTTAGGGACATCGAAAGCACTTGAAGACTCTCTGTCTTTAGCTAAAAAAGCTGCTAGGACAGATGCTAGCGTTATGCTACTTGGTCAAAGTGGAGTAGGAAAAGAGCTTTTTGCTAAGTTTGTGCATGAAAACTCAAATAGAGCAAAAAATGAATTTATCGCGATAAACATGGCAGCGATTCCAGATAATCTTTTGGAAAGCGAGTTGTTTGGTTATGCGAAGGGTGCATTTACAGATGCTATAAATGATAAAAAAGGCTACTTTGAATTGGCTCATAAAGGTACAATTTTTTTAGATGAGATTGCTGAGATGTCAGTAGCTCTTCAGAGTAAATTACTAAGAGTTTTGCAAGAGAGAGTAATTTACAGGGTTGGAGGAGTCAAGCCCATAGCTATTGATGTAAGGGTTATATCTGCTACAAATGCTGATATTCATGAAGTCATAAGAGATGGAAAGTTTAGAGAAGATTTGTACTTTAGATTAAACACAATTCCTATCAAAATAGCCCCGTTAAAAAAGAGAAAAGATGAGATTTTAGAGATTGCGCAAAAGACCCTGGAAGATGTGAAAACTAGATATGAATTGCCAGATAGGTATTTTTCAAAAGAGGCAAAAGAGGAGCTTTTGGATTATAATTGGCCAGGAAATATAAGAGAGCTTATATCAGTAGTAGAGAGGGCAGCAATCTTGTGCGAGGGTGATGAGATAAGCAAAAAAGATCTTTTTTTAGATAGCAGAAGTAGTAAAAAGAGTATAAAAAATATGGAAAAAGAGTTGATACAAGAGGTGCTTGAGAGCGTGGATGGTGACATAATCGAGGCTTGTAAAATTTTAGGTATGAGCAAAAGTGCTCTTAAAAATAAGATAGATAAATGCAATATAGAGGTAAGATGATGAGAAAGTACAATGTAGCCATAGCAGGTGCTACAGGAGCAGTGGGCGAAGAGTTGTGTAGAGTTTTAAAAGATTTGAATTTTCCTGTAGGTAAACTTTTTCCACTTGCAAGTGCTAAAAGTGTGGGCATGGATGTAGAGTTTAACGGCAAAAATCACAAGGTATTAGAACTCACTGAGACAGTTTTTGAAGAGAATGATATAGATATAGCCTTTTTTAGCGCAGGCGGGAGTGTTTCTGCTAAATTTGCTCCATTTGCAGCAGAAGCTGGAGCTGTTGTTATAGATAATACAAGTCATTTTAGGATGGATGGCGATGTTCCTTTGGTTGTTCCAGAGTGTAATCCAGGCGACATAGCTCAGTGGAAAAATAGAGGAATTATAGCAAATCCAAATTGTTCTACAATCCAAATGGTTCAAGTTTTAAAACCTCTTGATGATGCTTTTGATATAAAAAGAGTAGATGTTAGCACATACCAAGCAGTAAGTGGTGCAGGGAAAAAGGGTATGGCAGAGCTAGTTACTCAAATGCAAGATTTTTTTGCTTTCAAGCTTAGCGATAGTAAAGTTGAAAAATTTCAACACCAAATAGCACTAAATGTCATTCCTCATATAGATGTTTTTGGCGACAATGACTATACAAAAGAGGAGATGAAGATGGTAAGTGAAACCCAAAAGATTCTCCATAAAAATTTAGAAGTAAGTGCTACTTGCGTAAGAGTTCCGATTTTAAGAAGTCATAGCGAGTCTATCACCATACACTTTACAAGCTCAGTTGATGCCGATCGGGCAAGAGAGATTTTGAAAGTTTCACCAGGCATAGTTGTCGTAGATAATCCAAGTAAAAATGAGTATCCTATGCCAATCATCTCAACCGATACGGATGAGACTTATGTTGGACGGATTAGAAAAGATATATATAGAGACAATGTGCTTCACCTTTGGTGTTGTGCTGATCAGATTAGAGTGGGAGCTGCGACAAATGCGGTAAGAATTGCTCTAAAATGGATAGAGCTAGAAGAGTAAATATGATAGAGAAGATATTTGAAGCAGGGCTTTGGTCTAGTAGATTTGTAACCCTTTTAGCTGTTATATTTGGAGTTTTAGGGGCAGTTGTTCTGTTTATAGTCGCAAGTGCAGATATATGGAAAGTTTGTGTAGTGAGTTACGGATACTACTTTTCAAGCGTACATGTAGAGAGTTTTCATACATTTGTTGTTGGAGAGATTATCGGAGCGGTTGATCTCTACTTGATAGGTGTCGTGCTTTTGATATTTGGTTTTGGAATTTATGAACTCTTTATTTCTGAGATAGATATAGCTAATGAGAAAGGCAAGATATTAAGTATCGTAAGTTTGGATCAGTTAAAAGACAAAATAGCCAAAGTTATAGTTATGGTTTTGGTTGTGAATTTTTTTCAAAGAGTGTTACATACAAACTATAACGGAGCACAAGAGATGCTCTATTTTGCAGCTTCTATCATGGGGCTTGCTATCGGATTATATTTTTTAGGAAAGGTTGGAAAACATTGATGAGTAAGATATTTATAGATGCCTGTTTAGGCAAAAAGACACCATATACACCTGTTTGGATGATGAGACAAGCAGGAAGATACCTACCAGAATACATGGAAGTAAGAAGTCAAGCGGGTGATTTTTTGTCACTTTGCAGAGATCCCAAAAAGGCTTGCGAAGTATCTCTACAACCTGTAGATTTGGTTGGAGTTGATGCGGCTATAATGTTTAGCGATATACTTGTAGTGCCGATGGAGATGGGTATGGAGTTAAAATTTGTCAAAGGAGAAGGTCCAGTTTTTTCAAATCCGATAACTTGTATGGAAGATATAGAAAAACTTGATATCCAAAAGGCCTCAAAAGATTTAAAATATGTATATGAAACTATAAGACTCATAAGAGAGGGTTTAGCAGATGATAAAGCGTTGATTGGCTTTTGTGGAGCTCCTTGGACACTAGCTACCTATATGATAGAGGGGCAGGGTACTAAAACTTATGCACAGGTAAAAAAACTTATCTACTCAAATCCAAAACTTATGCATGCCTTGCTTGCCAAAGTGACCGAAGCGTTGAAATTGTATATGGCAAATCAGATAAAAAGCGGTGCAGATGTAGTGATGATATTTGACTCTTGGGCAGCCGCATTAGAAGAGAGTGCATATTTTGAATTTAGTTGGAGTTATATCAAAGAGTTGGTCAGTTTTTTAAAGTCAAACTATCCAGATACTCCTATCATAGTTTTTCCAAAAGGTATAAGTGGTTATCTTGACAAGATAGATGGTGATTTTGATGTCTTTGGAGTTGATTGGTCAACCCCTATGGAGCTTGCTAAAGAGAAATTGGGTGAGAGATATATACTTCAGGGAAATATGGAACCGACTAGGCTATATAACAAAAAAGCGATAGATGAGGGCATAGATAAAGTGATAGATGTGATGCAAAACAGAAGGCATATTTTCAATCTAGGGCATGGGATTTTACCTGATGTTCCAGTTGAAAATGCAAAATATTTCATAAAATCTGTACAGGAGAAAACTAAAAATTTATGAGTAAGATAATCTTTGGTCCCCTAAATTCCAGGAGATTTGGAAAATCCTTAGGGATTGATTTATCCCCATCTTTCAAACAGTGCAATTATGATTGTGTTTACTGCGAACTCAAAGGTGCAAAAACAGTCGATAAAATGCAAGAAGTAGTGAGTGTAACAGAGGTGATAGATGCACTCTCTTCTGCTCTTGAAAAACATAAAAATATAGATGTTATAACCATTACAGCAAATGGAGAACCGACTCTATATCCCCATCTTAACGAGTTGGTTATCGAGATAAATAAAATCAAGCAAAATCATAAATTGTTAATTTTAAGTAATGGAGCAACTATAGTTGATAAAAACACAAGAGATACACTAGAAAAGATAGATATAGTAAAATTATC
>Ga0256842_1002230_pt1 | contig 14249 bp, 9 predicted proteins | sample 4559240metaG_FD_185973 | JGI IMG/M metagenome (GOLD analysis project Ga0256842, IMG submission 185973) | Hydrothermal vent microbial communities from Guaymas Basin, Mexico - 4559-240 | ecosystem: Environmental > Aquatic > Marine > Hydrothermal vents | place: Mexico: Guaymas Basin | collected...
CGAAAGCTAAATTGTGGATAGAAGGGAGGAAAAATTGGCGCCAAAAATTACAAAAAGCCATTCCTAAAGAATCAAAAGTTATTTGGTTTCATGCAGCTTCTTTAGGAGAGTTTGAACAAGCACGTTTGCTAATTGAGAAGATTAAAAAAGAGCAAAAAGATATTTTCTTGCTTTTAACTTTTTTCTCCCCTTCGGGATACGAAATTCGAAAAGATTACGATAAAGCAGATTATATTTGCTATTTACCAGCTGATACACCCCAAAATGCTAAAGATTTTGTGCAAATTGCGAATCCTCAGCAAGTCTTTTTTATTAAGTACGAGTTTTGGTACAATTATTTATCACAAATAAAAAAACATAATAGTCCTCTTTATCTAGTTTCTGGAATCTTTAGATCATCCCAAATATTCTTTAAATTTTATGGTATTTGGTTTAAAAAACAATTAACGAACTTTGATTGTTTTTTTTTACAAGATCAATCTTCTTTAGATTTGATAAACTCGCTAGGTTATACTAATGCCGTAAAAACAGGAGATACCCGTTTCGATAGAGTGATAGAAATTGCAGAACAAGTTCACGAAATACCTAAAGTAAAAGATTTTGTAGGAACCAAGAAATGTTTAATAATTGGAAGCTCTTGGCCTCAAGACGAAGATTTATTAGTAGAATATATAAATACGCATGTCGAGTATAAGTATATATTAGCCCCGCACGAAATTCACGAAGTACATTTAAAGCGCATAGAATCAAGCTTAAAGCTTAATGCTGAGCGTTATTCTAGAATTAATAAGACTTCAAAAAAGAAAATCAATGTCATGATTATTGATAACATTGGCATGCTAAGCTCTATATATCAGTATGCTACAGTCTGTTATGTAGGAGGTGCATTTGGAACAGGCTTGCATAATATATTAGAAGCTGCAGTTTATGGTAAACCAGTCATTTTTGGACCACAATTTTCAAAATTTCAAGAAGCAAACGACTTATTAGAAGAAAAAGCCGTAATTTCTGTTTCGAATTTCGAGTCACTTTTTTCCGCTCTAAATCTTCTTTTTACAGATGAAATCGCTAATAAAAAAATGGGAAAAAAAGCTAAAGACTTTATCTACAAAAGTAAAGGAGCTGTCGAAAGTATTTACTCAAGAATATTTATTAAAAATTACTCAAACTAACAAACTCAATATCATATTTGCTTTTATTTCTATGACTAGAAGCTGTTATTTTTAACTATAAATAGCTGGTATACCGTGAATTTGATATTATGCAAAAGTTATTCAACAATTTTTGTTTATAATTCATGAGTAGCTTGATATCCTTTACCTAGAGCAGTGAAAATTTAAGTTTTCAACGGGCTGTTTATAACCTTTATGGGTAAAAAACGTCATAAATTTCTACCTTGCACATCGATTCCCCAAAGAATCCTTTAGATAACTATATTATTGAATATAAATAAATAAGCGATGTTAGTGAAAGAAACTGTGACCGAAAAAATGACAAGTAAAAAGCAAAAAAGAATTTATTCTTTCGATGAGGCTTTTAAAGCTTCTGTAAAGTATTTTAAAGGCGACGATTTGGCTGCAAGAGTGTGGGTGAATAAATATGCACTTAAACACTCCAATGGAGATATTTACGAGAAATCTCCAGACGATATGCATAAACGTTTGGCTAAAGAAATAACAAGAGTAGAAAACAGATATTCTAATCCGATGACCGAGGATGAAGTTTATAATTTGTTGAAAGATTTTAAATATGTTGTACCTCAAGGAGGTCCTATGTCGGGGATAGGAAATAACGAGCAGGTGGTGTCTTTATCGAACTGTTTTGTGATAGGGAACGAAGGAAATTCTGATTCTTACGGTGGAATTCTTAAGATTGACCAAGAGCAAGTACAATTAATGAAGCGCAGAGGAGGCGTTGGGCACGACTTGTCACATATTAGACCTAAAGGTAGTCCGGTATTAAACTCCGCTTTAACATCGACAGGAATTGTTCCTTTTATGGAACGGTTTTCTAACTCTACACGAGAAGTAGCACAAGACGGGCGTAGAGGAGCACTTATGCTAAGTGTATCGATTCAACATCCCGATGCCGAAGATTTTGTAGATGCTAAAACAGATAGCACTAAAGTTACAGGAGCAAATGTTTCTGTTAAAATTGATGATGCTTTTATGAAAGCCGTAAAAGAAGGAACCACCTATCGCCAACAATATCCTATAGACTCAAAAAATCCAACTTATACTAAAGATATAGATGCCACTAAATTGTGGTCGAAAATTGTGCATAACGCATGGAAATCAGCAGAGCCCGGAATATTATTTTGGGATACAGTAATTAATGAGTCTGTTGCCGATTCGTATGCCGATTTAGGATATAAAACGGTTTCAACCAATCCATGTGGTGAAATACCTTTGTGTCCTTATGATAGTTGTCGTTTGTTAGCTATAAATTTGTATTCATACGTAAATAATCCTTTTACAAAAGAAGCAAAATTCGATTTTAATTTATTTCGTAAGCACGTTGGTTTTGCACAAAAAATAATGGACGATATTATCGATTTAGAAATAGAAAAAATTGATGGCATTTTAACTAAAATTGATAATGATCCAGAAAGTTTAGAGGTTAAAAGAGTAGAAAGAAATTTATGGAATAATATTAAAACTAAAGCCGAAGAGGGAAGAAGAACTGGAGTTGGTATTACAGCTGAAGGTGATATGTTAGCTGCTTTAGGTTTGCAATATGGTAGCGATAATGCTATTGATTTTTCTGTTGAAGTACATAAAGTTTTAGCCTTAGCAGCATATCGTTCGTCAGTAGACATGGCTAGAGATCGAGGAGAATTTAGAATATTTGATTATCAAAGAGAAAAAACTAATCCATTTATTAAGCGACTAGCAAAAGCCGATCCTGAATTAATAGCAGATATGGAGCGTTATGGACGTCGAAATATTTCTTTATTGACGATTGCTCCAACAGGGACAACCAGTATGATGACACAAACTACTTCTGGAATAGAGCCTGTATTTTTACCAGTTTATAGAAGAAGAAGAAAAGTAAATCCTAATGATGCTCAAGTTAAATTAGAAGATTTAATTAAAGATGAAGTAGGAGATTTTTGGGAAGAGTACAATGTATTTCACCATAAATTCTTAATATGGTTAGATGCCAATGGATACGATTCAAAATTAATAGCAGATTACAGTTTAGATGAACTTAATGCTTTAGTTAAGAAATCACCTTATTTTGGAGCTACATCTAATGATGTTAACTGGGTTTCTAAAGTTAAAATGCAAGGCAGAATCCAAAAGTGGATAGACCATTCTATTTCGGTAACCGTGAATTTACCTAATGATGTTGCTGAAGAAGTAGTAGGAAATGTATATCAAACAGCATGGGAGTCAGGATGTAAAGGGGTGACTGTTTATAGAGACGGTTCTCGTTCTGGAGTATTAATTTCAACTAAAGAAGAAAAGAAAGAATCAACCACGAATGAAGTAAAAAAACGACCTAAGGTATTAGAAGCAGATGTAGTTCGTTTCAATAATAATAATGAAAAATGGATTTCTTTTATTGGCTTGCTTGATGGCTCTCCATACGAAGTGTTTACAGGTAAAGTTGACGACGACGTACTAATATTCCCAAAGTCGGTAGATAGGGGTAGAATTATTAAAGTTAGAGACGACGAAGGTGTTTCTCGTTACGATTTTCAATACATTGATAAACATGGATACGAAAATACTCTAGGAGGTTTATCACGGTTATTTGATAAAGAATTTTGGAATTATGCTAAATTAATATCTGGGGTCTTACGATATAATATGCCAATCACAAATGTTATTAACTTAGTTTCATCATTGCAATTAGACAACGATAGCATTAATAGTTGGAAAGCGGGTGTAGAAAGAGCGCTTAAGAAATATATCGAAGACGGTACAAAAGCGAAAGAAGGTACCGTTTGCCCAGAATGTGGTCTCGAAGGTACAATGGAGTATAAAGAAGGTTGCTTATCTTGTAATAATTGTGGATACTCTAAATGTGGATAATTCAAATGTATTCTAACTAAGCTTAGAAAGTACGAAATAAATTAATGAGTACATTCGTACAATAATTATATATTAAGCTCACTTCAAACAAAGTGGGCTTTTTTTATATCTTTGATCATATTAAAAATGATTAACTTTATAGAAAATTACGATTCAATATAATTGCAGTCTGAAAATAGTATTAAATAAACTCGAATACTCTTCAATCTTGTTATTGAATTGATTATTAGTAAGTTAAATTACGTGTGTTATGATGAAGAAAAGTAACGATTTTATATATGGTGTAAATCCTGTATTTGAAGCGCTCGAAGAAGGTGCAATGATTGATAAAATTCTGATAAAAAGAAGTAAATCAGACGAAATTATTAATTCGATTATTGCTCGAGCAAAACAATTAAGTATTCCTTTATTTTTTGTTCCTCAAGAAAAATTAGATAGAATTACCCGCAAAAATCACCAAGGCTGTATTGCTCTTAGTTCACCAATAGATTTTCATAGTATAGAAGATGTCTTACCGCAGATTTTTGAAGATGGCGAATTACCTTTAATAATGATTCTAGATAGTTTGACCGATGTGAGAAATTTTGGAGCTATTTCTAGAACTTGTTTATCGGCAGGATTTCAAACAATAATTATTCCCTCAAAGAATTTTGCACGAGTAAGTCCAGATGCTGTAAAAACATCGGCAGGAGCACTGTTGAAAATACCAATTTGTAGAGAGGAGAATCTATCAGATGTAGTATCGTTTTTGCAACAGAGTGGAGTACAAGTGATTGCGGCAACAGAGAAGGCTCAAGACAATTATTATCAAGTTGACTTTACTCGACCTACCGCAATAATTATGGGGTCCGAAGATACTGGTGTTTCGACAGAATTAATGAGAAAAGCAGAGCAGTTAGTAAAAATTCCAATGCATAATGAATTCGATTCTTTAAACGTTTCGGTAGCAGCAGGAGTATTAAGTTTTGAGGCTGTTAAGCAAAGACTAACAGAATAGTGCGTTTAATATTATTATACATATTTATTTTTTTATTGAGTCATCTTTTTGCTCAAGAAGTTGTATACGATAATTTTTCGTCGGGTAGTGGGCTTGCAAGCTCATACACCACTCAAGTACTCCAAGATCAAGAAAATTATATTTGGGTGAGCACCTCTAGTGGGGTAAGTCGTTTCGATGGCTATTCGTTTATAAATTTTGATATCAATGATGGCTTACCCGAGAATGATATTGTTAGAATGTACAAAGATCAAAATAATACAATTTGGTTTTTGAGTCAATCGGGTCTGCTTTCTTTTTATAAAGACGATAGTATTCATCCGTATTTATTTAATCAAAGTATTTTAAATTTACTAAAGGATTGTGATGTTATTGAACCCACAAGCTTATCCATAGAAAATAATATTGTAGAATTTAATATTCACGAAAGTGGAAGCTATCGAATAGATAGCATAGGCAATTTATCTTGTTTATATCAGTCTGCAGATAGTGTGAATATTGTTAATTTATCAGGGGAAAATTTGACTTACTTTTTTAGTTCCCAGAATAAGAAATTAGAAATAATAAGCGACAGAGGATCTATTTTTATTTCATCTCCAAAGATTTATGAAACTGAACCTGTTTTAGTAAAATATGAAAAAGGAAAATTATTTATTGCTAGTCAGAATAAGTTATATTTTATAACAACTAGGATAGAAAAGACCTTAACTTTTGATAAAAATATTAGCTCACTAGATATAGATTCTCAGTCTTGTTTGTGGGTTGGTTTTGAATCTGGTGGTGCAGCTTGTTATAGAAACTTAGACATATTTCAGCCTTCTATATACCAAGAATTGAGAGAAGAGTCTGTTAGTTCGGTTATATTAGATAATCAAAATAGTGTTTGGCTAAGTACAACCAACGAAGGCCTATTTTATGTGCCATCTCAGAATTTTAAACAGGTTACCACTAAAGATGGTTTATTAGATAATAATATTACTCATTTAGATTTTTCGAATAATTTTTTATGGGCCATTACGGGCAATAATTCTATTGCAAGAATAAATTTCTCAGGTATAAAGAACTATACGTTTAAAAATCCAGATTATACTTCCGTAACAGACTTGTATTGGTTCAATGATAAACTTTGGTTAAGCTTTAAGAATAAAATATCCTATTTTCAAGGAGAAGAATTGGTGGAACTTTTTAGATTAGATAATAATTATGGAAACCATTCAAGAATTAATAGAATTAATGCAGGGGTCGGAAACGATTTATGGATTAGTAAAACAGATGGTTTTGCACAATTGCAGAATAATAAGATAATCTTCGAGAGCTCGTCGAATAATTTTAAGAATCTTAATGTGAATTTTATTTATACGGAACCAAATGGAAACTTGTGGTTAGCATGTAAAAATGGACTTTGGAGATTTGAAGATAATAAACTATATAATTATAACCAAGACAATAAATTGTTATCGACTAATATTTTAGATATAGTAAAAGACAGTATTATTGGAGCCATGTGGTTGGCGGTTAATGATAGAGGGATTGTCAAAATCCAGAACGATAGTATTTGGCAAATCTCAGAGAAAGACGGTTTGGTAAGTAATTCTGTCACATCTATTTCTGTTTATGGAAAATATCTTTGGGTGGGAACAAGAAAAGGACTAAGTAGAATCGACATCACTCGACCTAATAGTAAAGCGGCAATTACTAATATTTTAGAAAACGATGGACTAATAACTAACGAAATTAACGATGTTTTGGCTAACGATACTTATGTTTTCTTAGCTACAAACAGGGGGTTAGGTTTTTTTAATTATAAAGCGTTTCATCTCAATAAAAGTATTCCAGAGGTTAAAATTAGAAGAATTATTGTGGATGGAAAAGTAGTTGAAAAAGCCACAAAGCGTCTAATTATTGATTACTATTCTAACAATATTACAATTAATTATAAGGCTATTCATATTCGAAGTAGAGCAAGAATACATTACCGTTTTCGAATAAAAGGATTAGATAATGATTGGACTTATACCTCTGATCGAAATGCAATATATCCATTTTTACCTTCTGGTAAATTTACATTTCAGGTCCAATCTGCTAATGAAAACAATATATGGAGCGACTCTGTTGCCGAATTAGAAATAAAAGTGGGAAACCCATTTTGGTTAGAATGGTGGTTTTTTGTAATAGTATTTGTATTATTAGGTTTAATATTTTTTCTAGTTTATAAAATCTTGCTTTCATTTAAACAAAAGAAAGAAAAGATTAGAAGAGAAATTAACGAATATCGTCAGTTGGCTTTAACACGTCAAATGAATCCTCATTTTATTTTCAACTCATTAAATTCTATTCAACATTATATTTTACAAAACGATACCAGATTATCAAATCGTTTTTTAACAAAGTTTTCTAAACTGATACGTATTATTCTCGAAAATTCACAATCCTCCCTAATCACCTTAGACAAAGAATTGGTGGCATTAAATCTATATTTAGAATTAGAATCGTTACGTTTTAAAGATAAAATGCGGTATGAAATAGAAGTAAGTCCCGATTTAGATTTAATGAGTATTAATATTCCTCCTTTGTTAATACAACCCTTTGTGGAAAATGCAATTTGGCACGGTATTATGAATAAAGATGACCAAACAGCGGGTTTTCTTAAAATCTCTTTCGTTTTTGAAAAAGAATCAGTAATTTGCACTATTACAGATAATGGAGTAGGAAGAACAAAATCCGAAGAAATTAATCAGAAGAAAAATAATACTCACAAGTCTATGGGAACTATGATTACTCAAGACAGAATAGAACTAATTAATAATATTTATAATAAAGATTTTAATGTAACCTATACAGACCCTGTCGACGAACAAGGAATTTCGAAGGGCACTATTGTTAGATTAATCTTTAAAGCCTAAAAATAAGAAATATGATTAGTGTTGTAATTATTGATGATGAACAAGATGCGATTAACTCCATAGAGTTGATTATTAACGAATATTGCTCAAACGCTGAAGTTGTTGGTACGGCATCTTCTGCGGTGGAAGGTCAGTTTGTAATATTAAATAAAAAACCAGACTTAGTATTTTTAGATATAGAAATGCCTAGAGGCAATGGCTTCGACTTGTTAGAGATGTTGCCAGAACGTAATTTCGAAATTATCTTTATTACTGCCTATAACAATTTTGCAATTAAAGCATTCAAATATTCGGCAATAGATTATATTCTAAAACCAATCGATATAGATGAGTTTATCGAAGCTGTTGATAGGGCAGAGCATCGAATAAATCAATATAAGAACAAGCCAGAGAAAAGAACAAACAAGTACGATGTGCTTTTAGAAAATATAAAAACAAATGTACCTAGTAAAATTATGGTACCAACTTCCGAAGGGCAGATATATATCGAAGTTACAGATATTAATAGAATTGAAGCAGAAGGAAGCTATTCAACTATTTTCTTAATCGAAGAAAAAAAGATTTTAGTTTCTAAGAATTTAAAAGAATTTGAGAGAATGTTGTCTGATAATAATTTCTTTAGACCTCATAATTCTCACTTAATTAATTTAGAACATGTAAAAAAATATGTTTTAAAAGATGGTGGTTATATAGAAATGACTGATACCACAATTGTTCCAATTTCACGAAGGCGAAAAGAATCTTTTGTAGAAAAAATGCAAGAGTTTATTGGAAGATAATAATACCATTAGAATATTGCTTCGTCACTAAAAAACACTCTTTTATCCTAAATAACAATAAGATAATGTATGATATCTAAGAATATCTTTTTACATTTGTTTATCTAAAAATTATAAATTTAATGAAATATTTACTTGGTCTAGTTATCGGATTCTTTACAATAAGTATTGCCTTCTCGCAAGGAAGTAAACCCGTGGTTTTAGTTTCAGGGAAAGCTGTAAACGAAAGAAATATGCAACCTGTCGATGTCGATGTGCGTGTTGTTTACGAAGAATTACCATCTGGAAAAGAAGCTGGAATTGCTCGTATCAATCCTATAGATGGCAGTTATAAAATTATTTTACCATTTGGAAAAAAATATAGCTATAGAGCTAATGCCGAAGGCTTTTATAGTGTCACTAAGTTTCTGGATGTTACTAAGTTAAAAGAATATAAAGAAATTGAAGAACAAAATTTATTTCTAGCTCCACTCTTAGTCGATCAGGTGGTTCGTATTAATAATCTATTTTTTGTCGGAAAAACAGAAGAATTATTACCTGAGTCATATATCGAGTTAGATCGTTTTGTCGCTTTTCTGAAAGTTAATAAAAAAATTAAAATTGAGTTAGGAGGCCATACCGATAATCAAGGCGGTTTGAAGTCGAATATTGAACTTTCGCAAAAGCGAGTCGATGTAATTGCAACTTATCTTAAAAAGAACAAAATTAAATCGGATAGGATTGTCGTTAAAGCCTATGGCCCAACTAGACCTCTAGGATTTAACAACTCAGAGGAAGGTAGAGCAATGAATAATAGAATCGAGTTTAAGGTGCTTAGTCTCGATTATAAAAAGAAATAATTCCTATTCTAGTAATACATCTAGAAACTTTATATTTAGAACAAGATTAAATTAGATTATTAATATGAGTGAAGCCCTAAAAGTAACCCTTATACAATCCGATTTAGTTTGGGAAAATAAAAAACAGAATTTACTTGCGTTTGAAGAAAGAATTTTATCTGCAACTACAGAAACCGATTTGTTTATTCTGCCCGAAATGTTTACTACAGGTTTTTCGATGACTCCGGAATTGTGGGCAGAACCTCATTTAGGCGAAACCTTTACCAAGATGAGAACTTGGGCACAAACAACCAAAGCCGCTATATTGGGAAGTATTATTGTAAAATCCAATCAGCAATTTTTTAATAGAGCTTATTTTATTTTTCCCGATGGGACACATCAGTATTACGATAAAAAGCATTTGTTTAGAATGGCGAAGGAAGATGAATATTATACTCCTGGGATAGAACGAGTTCTTGTAGAATATAAGGGATGGCGAATTTTTCCTCTTATTTGTTACGATTTACGTTTCCCTGTGTGGTCACGCAATGATTTGGATTACGATTTGCTAATCTACCTTGCTAATTGGCCAGAAAGGCGCTCTTCAGCGTGGAAAACCTTACTTAAAGCTAGAGCAATAGAAAACTTGTCGTATGTTGCGGGTGTTAATAGAATTGGTAATGATGGAAATGGAATAGAACATTCAGGAAATTCTGCACTCATTGATTTTAAAGGCGAGGAGTTGAGTCAAATTGAACCATTCAAAAATGTTAGCGAGAGCATAATCCTTAATAAAGAAGATTTACAGCAATTTCGTAAAAAGTTTCCCGCACATACCGATGCCGACTATTTTACAGTAAAATAATTTTATAGTTGTTCAAGTCCGTTATTCATTAATTTCAGATAAATCTTTTTTGTCTATTTTTTCAACTTCAGCCCCATCTTTTAGGCGTTTATTAATAGTGGCATAAGGAGCGGTAATTATTTCATCATCTAGCCCAATACCATCTTTTATCACAATATATTGATTGTTCTGAATTCCCGTTTTTACAACTCTTTGTTGTGCAATCCCATCTTTGTAGATATATACAATTTCCTGCAAATCGTCTTCGTTTGTACTATCAGGTTTTACGCTTATAGCCTCGATTGGTAAACTAATAATATTTCTTAATGTTTTAGTTCTAATATCTACACTGGCGGACATGCCAGGACGGAATGGATAATGATTATTGACCACAGTATCTATTAAATCAGCGTACGAAGATTCAAGAATCAAAATCTTCACCTCGAAGTTTGTAACTTGGTCGGTAGAGGCTCCTGTAGTATTTGCCGAATTGGCAATTTCGGTAACTAGACCTTTAAATTTTCTATCTAAATAAGCATCAACATCTATATATGCAGTATCGTTCTTTTTTACTTGAATAATATCATTCTCATTAACATCAACCTTTACCTCCATTCTGTTCAAGTTAGCAATGCGCATAATTTCTGTTCCTGTCATTTGCATAGTTCCAACCACACGCTCTCCTTTTTCCACATTTAACCTAGAAACAGTTCCTGTCATTGGAGAGTAAATAGTAGTTTTTCGTAGATTTTCTTTAGCTTCTTGTAGCGATGCTTCCGAGCTTAATACTGCAAATTGCGAAGCTTTGTAATTGGCTTGAGCCACTTTATAATTGGTTTCTGCTTGTTCGTATTCAAATTGAGAGATGGCTTTCTGTTCCCAAAGTTTTTTTTGTCTTTTAAATTGATTTTCTTTATCCAATAATTGAGCTTCGGATTGTAAAGCTTGAGCTTTCGATGAGTTTAATGATGCGTCAATACGTTGAATCTGAGATAAATAAATCTCGGGGTTTATTTTCAAAAGAACTTGTCCGTATTTAACTTTATCGCCTTCTTTTACCATTAGGTCAATAATTTCTCCAGAAACATCTGCCGATATTTTAACTTCTTTTTCGGGTTGAATTTTCCCGTTAGCGGTAATATTTTCTGTAATAGTTCTTTTCTGTGCTTTCTCTACACTTACTTTATAACTTTTAGTAGGTTTTCCTTTTATCGACATCACAACAATAAGAACAGCTGCAATAATCATAAGAAACCAAATAATATATTTTTTTTTCATTATTGTAATTTTGTGACAAGTTAGATATTTATTACAAATATTGATAAATCCATTAAGAATAAATTTATAACTTAATTGCTTTACCTTGATAAAAGTCTAAGATTTTTACAGCAAAGATATATTCATATTTTGCTTGTAATAAATCGGATTGCGACTTGGTAACTTTATTCTTGGCAAGGTTATAATCTAAGGTATTGATCATACCAACATCAAATTTCTTTTGAGTATATGCGAAAAACTCCTGAGCAGATTGCAAGCTGCTTTCTGTTGCTTTATATTTCTTTTTCGCAGAAAGGGCATCTAAATATTTTTGTTGAATTTCTTTGTATAGATTCTTTTTTTCTAAATCGAGAGAATATCTTGCATTAAGTACATTTATTTTACTGTTGCTAATGTTAGTATTTATTTGCCAGCCATTAAGGATAGGGATATTTAGTGTGATGACAGCATAAGCATTCATATTGTCGTTTAATTGGTCGGAGAAACTTTTGGTTTTATATGAATAATTTGGTGATAAAACATAAGTTGGGAGCTGATTTCCACTAGCATCTTCTGCGTATCCCATATTGGGTTGATACGACATTGTGTAATTATCAACTTCTTTACGAGCATCGGAATATCCTGAATTTAAACCCGTTCCAAAAGTTAGTTGAGGGCTTCTCCCTCCTTTCGCAATCGATAATTCTTTTTGGTTAGATTCCAAGCGATATTGTGCACTCATAACCTGAGGTAAGTTTTGGCTTGCGTATTCAAAAACCTCGTCAATATTTAGGGGCATCTCCACTTGGTCGATAGTAACATTAGGTCTTACAATTTCGAAATCGTTTAAGGTATCTAACTCTAGCATTTGTTTTAAGTTTAAAATAGATATTGCTAGTTGGTTCTCTGAGTTAACAATTTGTAACTCTTCGTTAGATTTTTGAGCTTGGATTTCTAGTAAATCTCCCCTTGCCAAACTTCCTGCATCAACTAATTTTCTCGTTCTATCTTCTTGTTCGTTAGTAATAATCAGTTGGTTTTGTGCAGTTTCTAGTAATTCTTGATTAAATAAAACATTGAGGTAGGCCGAAGAAATATTCAAGGAAATATCGTTTTTAAACTTTTCTAAATCTGCTAAATTAGCTTTTAAGTTTAGTCGATTCTTTTTTATAGTATTTATCTTTTGAAATCCTCTAAAAAGTGTCACTTGACTATTGATAGAATAATTGTCGTTTAGATTTTTTTCTTCGTTAAATTGATTGGTATATGGATCGACAGAACGACCGTAAGAATAGTTACGGCTTAGCGAACCATTAAGATTTGGGGCTAAATCGATTTTAGATTGTCTAAGCTGATTTTTTTGAATAATAGTATTCAGCTCTTGTTGTTTAATTTGGATATTATTTTGAAGGGCGTAGTTAATGCAATTCTCTAAATCCCATTGTTCTTGTGCGCTAACCCAAGTCGTTAGAAAAATAAGTGATATTGTTAAAAACCTCATTGCTAGTTTTGTTTATAGAATTTGTTCTTCAATTTCAAAGATAAATGTTTTTTATGGTCAATACATGTTTGTGACGAAATAAGTATTAATTTGTTACTCTGAATCTTTTAAAACCCAGATTATTTCAGATGGCAGATAAAAAGGAGTTCGCAAAATGTAGCCACTTGTTGAATCTAATTGATAAGAGAATTTAGTTGGTTGATTGGCTATATTGATAAATCTCCGACTCTATACCGGTTAGATTTATAGTACGTTTCGATTCGTATTACTTCAAAGGTAATAAATTTCAGCTTAGATTAAAACGTACAAATTGTTGTTGATGAAATTTATGTAAAATTAATTAAGGTACTTATTGTGCTTGTATTAAGAGTTTTAGAAAATCTGTTCTGGATACTTCTATAGCTCCCATACTTATTAAATGTTGAGTTGGTGTTTGGGCATCAATAAATAAAAATTGATCTTTTTTAAGTTTTTCGACTAAAAAATATAAAGCGATTTTAGATGCATTACTAACGGTATGAAACATAGATTCTCCACAAAATACTTTTCCAATAGATAAACCATAAAGCCCTCCAACAAGTTTGTTATCTAAATAGACCTCTACAGAATGAGCATCGCCTTTATTATGTAAATCGATGTAGCCCTTTTTCATTCCGTCGGTAATCCAAGTCCCCAATTCACCTTCACGTTTGGTATGGGCACAAGCATTAATGACTTGAGAAAATTGAGTGTTAAATTTGACTTGAAATTTTTTAGAATTAATAATTCTTTTTAAACTTTTGGAGAGTTTAAAATCTTCAAGCTTAAGAATAAGACGAGGATCAGGCGACCACCAAAGAATTTCATCATCATTATCGAACCATGGGAAAATTCCATTTTTGTAGGCAAGCAATAATCTGTCAGAAGATAAATCTCCACCAACAGCAAGTAACCCTTCTTCATTAGCAAGTTCAGGATTAGGAAACTGTAGTTTATCATCAAGTAAGAAGATAGGCATTAGCTTTGTTTTTTCTTTTTAAATTGCTTGGCAAGAGTAATCAAAATAACACCTAAAACGGTAAAAATACCTCCTAATACTTGATACCAGAGAGGGAAAATGCCAAAATATAG